>Ga0310813_10000021_pt1 | contig 134859 bp, 113 predicted proteins | sample YN3metagenome_FD_203086 | JGI IMG/M metagenome (GOLD analysis project Ga0310813, IMG submission 203086) | Soil microbial communities from experimental microcosm in Duke University, North Carolina, United States - YN3 | ecosystem: Engineered > Artificial ecosystem > Soil microcosm >... | reverse complement strand
ATGCTGGGTCATGGGGCGTTGTCGCCGACAAAGCCCCATGACCCAGCATAAATAAAGTTTTTTTGCTTCTTTTTGTTCACAAAAAGAAGCGCTTTCTTTCTGATTTTTATTCTTCCATCCGCACGCCCGGATGGAAGTGCGCATAGACCGCGCGGGCGGTGGCGCGGTTGATGCCGTCGACCGCTTCCAAATCCTTCAGCCCCGCGCCTTTCACGCCGCGCGCCGAGCCGAAATGCATCAGCAGCGCCTTTTTGCGCGCGGCGCCGATGCCGGGCACATCGTCCAGTTCCGAAGTCGTCAGCTTTTTGCTGCGCGCATGGCGGTGCGTGGTGATGGCGAAGCGGTGCGCCTCGTCGCGCAGGCGCTGTAGGAAATACAATACCGGGTCGCGCGGCGGGAGCTGGAACGGCTCGCGGCCGGGCGTGTGGAACCATTCCCGCCCGGCATCGCGGTCGGGCCCCTTGGCGATGGCCACCAGCGGGATGTCGGCGACGCCGAGTTCCTCCATGACCGCCTGCGTGGCGGAAAGCTGCCCGGCGCCGCCGTCGATCAGCACCAGGTCCGGCCAGTTCGCATCGTCGCGGTCGGGGTTTTCCGCCAGCGCCCGGCCGAAGCGGCGCTGCAGCACTTCGCGCATCATCGCGAAATCGTCGCCCGGGGTGAGCACGGATTTGATGCCGAATTTGCGGTAGGCGGATTTGTCGAACCCCTCCGGCCCCGCCACCACCATCACGCCATAGGCGGACGTGCCCATGATATGCGAGTTGTCGTAGGTCTCGATCCGCGTTGGCGTTTCGGGCAGGCCGAACAATTCGGCCACGGCGGCGAGCAGCTTGCCCTGGCCGGCGCTCTCCGCCAGCTTGCGCTCCAGCGCCTCGCGCGCGTTGGTTTCGGCGTGGCGCACCACGTCGTGCTTCTCGCCCCGTTGCGGCACCAGCAGCGTGACCTTGCGCTCGGCCTTCAGCGAGAGCGCCTCGCCGAGCAGCGCCATTTCGTCGGGCTCGTGATTCAGCAGGATCAGCGCCGGCGGCGGCTTGTCGTCATAGAACTGGGCGATGAAGGCGGCCATCACCGCGCCGGCCTCGTCGCCCTTGGCCTGGGCCGGATAGAAACTGCGGTTGCCGTTATTGCGCCCGCCGCGAATGAAGAACACCTGCACGCAGCTTTGCCCCGCCTCCTGGTGCAAGGCGATGACATCGGCGTCGGTCAGGCTGGCCGGGTTGATGACGTCGCTGCCCTGGACATGGCTGAGCCCGCGGATGCGATCGCGGATCGAAGCGGCACGCTCGAATTCCAAATTTTGAGACGCTGCCTCCATGGCGGCGGCGAGGTCTTTCTGTACGGCGCCGGATTTTCCCGACAGGAAAGCCTTCGCCTGGTCGACCAGCTGCTTATAGTCGGCCTCGGAAATCCGGCCGACGCAGGGGGCGGAGCAGCGCTTGATTTGATAGAGCAGGCAAGGCCGGGTGCGGTTGGCGAACACCGTGTCGGCGCAGGTGCGGAGCAGGAACACGCGCTGCAAGGCCTGCACCGTCTGGCTGACGGCCCAGGCCGAGGCGAACGGTCCCCAGTAGCTGCCCTGGCGGGTCTGCGCACCGCGATGCTTGGCGATCTGCGGAAACGGGTGATCCTCCGTCAGCATCAGCCAGGGATAGGATTTGTCGTCCCGCAGCAGAATGTTGAAGCGCGGCTTCAGCCGCTTGATCAGATTGGCCTCGAGCAGCAGCGCCTCGGCCTCGGTATGGGTGGTGACGATCTCCATGGCGGCGGTATCCGCCACCATGCGGCGCAGCCGTTCCGGCAGGCGCGCCAGCTGCGTGTAGGAGGTCACGCGTTTTTTGAGATTGCGCGCCTTGCCGACATAGAGCGCGTCGCCTTTTGGATCGAGCATCCGGTACACGCCGGGATTTCCCGGCATGGTTGTCAGTGCCCGCTCGATAATGTCGACGCCCGTCAGCCCGGACTCAGCTTTGGAATCAGTCATGTGACGCTTGTGGATAACTATGTGGACAGGGCGACGTTGCCAAGCTGTTCTTCAGGATTCTGCCAAAACGCATAGGCTGGGGAAATTTACGGTTACTGCCAGTTAAACCATTGTTTTTACTCGACAATAATGTAACACTCCCGTAATCTAAATGTCATACTTTCGTCTGGAAACGCCTTGATATGTTGCGGAATTAGGGCGTGGACAACTGCCGGTTCCGGCGTTCCACTTCGACGCCAGCGGCAGCGGCGTCGGCGAAAATATCGAGCTTTTCCACACGCACGCGGGCCGTGTGAACGCGTGGATCGGCCAGGCAGGCCTCGCAAAGCCGTTCCGCCAGAGTTTCCACCAGTTGGACATGCCCGGCGGCAACGATGAAGCGCACGCGGTTGACGATCGTTTCATAATCCACCACGCGGCTGAGCTCGTCCTGGCCGACCGCCGGGCGCGACAAACGCGGATCTTCCTCAGCGACGGCCAGATCGACATTGATGCGCACGCGTTGCGGTGCAGCGTGTTCATGCGCGTGCACGCCGATCGAAGCGTTCAGCACCAGGTCGCGGATGAACATGTGACGCGTGGCGCGCGCCGCGTCGGCATAGCGTGGGTGTTCCATGGTCCGTTTCTGCGCCGGGTGCGCGCGCGGTTCAAGCTGCACCGCAGCAATCGGGCGCGGCGCGGGGGTTTGGCCAGGGCCGGCGCGGAGGCTATGGTAAGGCGCATCGATCGTGAAAGGGGCATCATGCGCCAGCTTCGTCATCTGGTTTTGGCTGTCATGCTGGCCGCGTTGCCGGCGGCTTCCCTCGCCGACGCTGCCTCGCCCGTCGGCCAGCCGCCGCTGCCGGACGTGCATGCGCACGATCCCTGGTTCCGCTATTTGCTGCCGAACCTGCCCGCCGCCGGCTATATGGTGCTGCAGAACACCGGCAGCGGCACGGCGATTCTGACCGGCGCCAGCTCGCCCGATTGCGGGTCCCTGATGCTGCACCAGAGCCAGGAGGAGAGCGGCACGTCCAGCATGAGCATGGTGTCCGACATCATTGTGCCGGCGCATGGCAGCGTCGCTTTCGCCGCGGGCGGTTACCATCTGATGTGCATGCAGCCGAAGCTGAAGGTGGGCCAGAAAATTCCATTCGCATTGCATTTCAAGGATGGGTCGGTACTGTTGCTGATCGCGCCCGTCTATGGCGCCACTTCGGCACCGCCCGGCGCCTGACAGTTGGCAGAAACCGGACAAACGAATAAGGGAACGGCAGCATTCACCGCAAAGGAATTGGTATGAGTCAGGATTTTAGGGTCAAGGACATCTCTTTGGCCGCATGGGGCCGCAAGGAGATCGAGATGGCCCAGGACGAGATGCCGGGCCTGATGGCGCTGCGCGCCGAGTTCGGCAAGAGCAAGCCGCTGGCCGGGGCGCGTATCGTCGGCTCCCTGCACATGACCATCCAGACCGCGGTGCTGATCGAGACCTTGACCGCGCTCGGTGCTTCGGTGCGCTGGTCCTCCTGCAACATTTTCTCGACGCAGGACCAGGCGGCCGCCGCGGTCGCCGCGGCCGGCGTGCCGGTGTTCGCCTGGAAGGGCATGTCGGAAGAAGAATTCTGGTGGTGCATCGAGCAGACCCTGCGCGGTCCGGATGGCTGGACCCCGAACATGATCCTCGATGACGGCGGCGACGTCACCAAGCTGATGCACGAGAAATATCCCGAGATGCTGAAGAACATTCGCGGCATTTCCGAGGAGACCACGACCGGCGTGCACCGGCTCTGGGAAATGGCGAAGGCCGGAACCCTGCTGGTTCCCGCGATCAACGTGAACGATTCCGTCACCAAGTCGAAGTTCGACAATCTGTATGGCTGCCGCGAGAGCCTGGTGGACGGCATCCGCCGCGGCACCGACGTGATGATGTCCGGCAAGGTCGCCGTGGTCGCCGGCTTCGGCGATGTCGGCAAGGGCTCGGCCGCCAGCCTGCGCAATGCCGGCTGCCGCGTGCTGGTCACCGAAATCGACCCGATCTGCGCGCTGCAGGCGGCGATGGAAGGCTATGAGGTCGTGACCATGGAAGAAGGCGCCAAGCGTGGCGACATCTTCGTGACGGCCACCGGCAATGTCGACGTCATCACCATCGACCATATGCGGGCGATGAAGCACCGCGCCATCGTCTGCAATATCGGGCATTTCGACTCGGAAATTCAGATCGAGTCCCTGCGCAACTACCAGTGGGATAACGTGAAGCCGCAGGTGGATGAGGTCATCTTCCCCGACGGCAAGCGCCTGATCGTGCTCTCCGAGGGCCGCTTGGTGAATCTCGGCAACGCCACCGGCCATCCGAGCTTCGTGATGTCGGCCAGCTTCACCAACCAGGTGCTGGCGCAGATCGAGCTATGGACCGCGCCGGAAGGCAAGTATGAGCGCAAGGTCTACGTGCTGCCGCGCCATCTCGACGAGAAGGTCGCTGCCCTGCACCTCGCCAAGGTCGGCGCCACGCTGACCAAGCTGTCGACCAAGCAGGCCGAGTATCTCGGCCTGTCGCAGAGCGGCCCGTTCAAGCACGAGCTGTACCGCTACTGATGAGCCAAACCGGCAACATCCTCGCCAGCCTGGGCCTAGCCGCGCTGGTTGGCGGGATGTTGTTTTTCGGCGCGGTGATGGCCCCGCTGGTGTTCACGCATCTACCGCTGGACATCGCCGGGCCGTTCATCCGCACCGCTTTTCCTTTCTATTATGGCTACATGATCATCGCCGCTCTGGTCGGGCTGATCGGCTACTGGCTGCGGCGGGATGTCGGGCCGGTATTGGCGTTGCTGCTGATTCTGGTGGTGACTTTGTGGCTCTGGCTGTGGTTCATCCCGCATCTGGATGCGTTGCGCGTGGCCGGCGACACCGCCGGGTTCAATGCGGGGCACCGGGTCTCAGTCTGGATCAATGGCGGACAGATGATCATCGCCCTGGCGGTGCTGGTCCGCACAGCGATCCGCAAATAGCGCGGCGGCGCGCGTCGCCGCCTGTTCCACAAAGCAAGGATTTTTCCGCAGCATTGCCAGCGCTGCGCTGGCAATGGCGCGGCTGGCGGCGTCGGCATCCGGCGTGACGAGCACGATTTTCTTTTCCGCTCCGAGTTCGGGCGGCGGACCGTGTAAAATCTCGATCCGTTGACGGCCAGGGGCGGCGGCGATGAACGGGCCGGGCACGCCCACCCCGTCATTGCCGAAGGGCACCAGCGCCAGCGCGCCCGGCTGCTGCGCGGCCAGGCGCGCGGCGAACGCCTGGGGCTGCATGGTCGCGGGCGCGGCCATCAGGCCGGCCACGGCCAGGCTTTGCGCGGCCAGCAGGGGCGCGAGGAAACGGCCCCGCAGCGGCGCCAGGAACAGCGCGAGGAAGGGCAGCGAAAAGGCCAGATAGCGGAGTTCGATCGGCGTGTTGCCAAAGACCAGCCCGAGCAGCAGCAGCCCGGCCGGCGGCGCCACGGCGAGGAGCAGGAGCGGGCCGGATCGCTGTCTCCACGCGGCCATGACGCAGGCCGCGAAGAGCAGGAGCAAAAACAGCGCGACGAGGGGGCCGGCCGCGCCGGCATAAAGCGGCAGTGCGCCGAACAAGGCGGCCCCCAAGTCCCGGACCAGCAGGCGCAGCGCGTGGGGCCAGGAGAAAGGGGCGAACTGCCCGGGCCGGGCGGCGCGTTGCGCGAGGAAAAACGGCAGATCGCAAAGCAAAAACAGCCCGAATCCGGCGGCGGCCTGCGGCAGCACCAGACGCCGGTCGCGGCGCAGCGCCAGCCAAAGCAGCATGGCGACGCCGATGAACGAGGCGAGGTAATGGGTGAAGCTCGCCGCCCCCAGGGCCAGCCCGCCCAGCAGAGCGCGGGTGCGGTGCTGGCGCTGCGCGGCAGAGAGCAGCAGCGCCACGCCCAACAGCGCCAAACATTGCGCCAGGGCGAAATTGCGGGCGAGGATTCCGGTGTAGGCGAAGCCGTAGCTGAGCAAGGTCAGCGCCATGGCAGGCAAAACGGGCCGCGCCGTCAGCGCCGCGATTCGCCCGACCAGGGCCAGGGAAGCGACCGAAAACGCCACCGACAACATCCGCGCCGCGAACCAGGAGGGGCCGGCCCAGCGCCGCCATAATTCCAGCGCCCAGAAATAGAGCGGCGGATGCACATCCAGGCTTTTCAGGTTCGCGGCAATGGCGGCGAACCCGGCTTGGCCGGTGAAGGCCCACCGCACCGACCCGGCCGTGAAAATGCCCGCCGGCCAGGCCGGGCGGGCATGGCCGGCGGTAAGAAACAGCGAATAGGCCTCGTCATATTCCGGCGTGCGCAGATACGCGGCCAAAGTCAGCAGCAGCGCTGCGCAGACCAGAAATATCGTTTTTTTCATGAAACGATATTTAGAAGGCAGGTAAAAAGAAAGCAGCCGCTTTTTGAAAAAAGCGGCGCAAAAACTTCTTTTACGCTGGGTCAGAGGCTGTGTCGGCGACAAAGCCCAAGGCCCCGCATAACAAAGTTTTTTTGCTACTTTTTGTTCACAAAAAGTAGCGCTTACTTCCTTTTATTCGTCGCGCAGTTCGCGCCCCATCAGCGCCGCCATCGTCTGGGCGACGTTCCGCTCTTCCGCCAGCAATTTCGTGACCGCGCAGGTGAGCGGCATATCCACGCCCAGGGTGGCGGCGCGCGCCACAAGGGCGGGGGCGGTGGCGACGCCTTCGGTCACGTTCGAGCGGCGGCCGAGAATGTCGGCCAGCTTCTCGCCTTGGCCGAGCGCCAGGCCGAGCGAATAATTACGGCTGCTGATGCCGGTGCAGGTGAGCAGCAGGTCGCCGAGGCCGGACAGGCCGGAAACGGTTTCCGCCCGCCCGCCCAGGGCGGCGGCGAGCCGGGCGATTTCGGCAAGGCCGCGGGTGATGAGCGCGGCGCGGGCATTCTCGCCGAGTCCGGCGCCGATCACCACCCCGGCGGCGATGGCGATGACGTTTTTCGCCGCCCCGCCCAGCGCCGCGCCCATGATGTCGGCGCTGCCATAGAGGCGCAGCGTGTCGGTCTTCAGTGCCGCCGTCAGCCGCGCGCGCAGATCGGCATCCGGTGTTGCCAGCACCGTGGCGGCGGGCAGAAGGGCGGCGATCTCGTGGGCGAAATTCGGCCCGGTCAGCATCGCCGTGGGTCGGTTCTGGACGATCTCCGGCGGCAACAGGGCGGTGCCGGTCTCCAGCCCCTTGCAGCACAGCACCACGGGGGCGTCGTTCGCCGGCAGCAGCGCCAGGGTGGCGCGCAGATGCTGCATCGGCACCGTGAGGAGAAAAATATCGGCATCGGGGATGCGCTGGCTGATCCGCAGCCGGTCGGGCAGGACCACGCCGGGCAGCCGGTCGTTGCGGCGCGAGATCAGCATGGTGGAGGCGCGTCTTGCATCGCGCGCCCACAGCGTCACCTCGCGCCCGGCCCGCGCGTGCAGCACCGCCAGCGCGGTGCCCCAGGCGCCCGCGCCGATCACTCCGATTGTCCCGCCTTTATTATTCATTGATCAGCCTTTCCACCAAGCTGCTCGCGCCCGGCTCGCCGAGCACATCCTGCACCGCTTGCAGCATCGTTTCCGCGGCGGGCACGAAGCCATAGGGCGGATTCACCACCAGCAGGCCGCATCCGTTCAGCCGCGTCGGGTCGATTGCGGGGCGGCGCAAAAATTCCGCGGCCACGACGTCGCGCAAATTCGAGGTTTTCAGGCGCTCGAAAAATTCCCGCACGGGCGCGCGGTGCTTAACCGGATACCAGACCGCGAACACCCCGGTGCGGAATTTCTCATAGGCCCCGCATAAGGATTTTTCCAGCGCCGCGAATTCGTCCGGGCGCTCGAAAGGCGGGTCGATCAGGATCAGGCCGCGCCGCTCGGGCGGCGGCAGGAAGGCCCGCAGCGCCTCGTAGCCGTCGCGCTCATGCACGGCCACGCCAAGGGCGCCGCGGAAATTCTGTTTCAGCGTGGCGGCGTCCTCGGGATGCAGCTCGCAGGCGATCAGCCGGTCGCCGGGGCGCAGCAAAGCGGCAATGATGGCAGGCGAGCCCGGATACAGGCCGAGTTTTTCCACCAGGGCCAGATAATCCGCGAGCGGTTCCGGCCGTGCGGTCAGGAGCTTGCCGATGCCGTCGCGCCATTCCCCGGTCTTTTCGGCGGGGCCGGAGGAGAGATCGTAGCGCCCGATGCCGGCATGGGTATCGAGCACCAGGAAGGGTTTGTCCTTGCGCTGCATCGCGCGCAGCAGCTCCAGCAGGAGCGCGTGCTTCACCACATCGGCGAAATTGCCGGCATGGAAGGCGTGGCGGTAGTTCACAGCGCCTCCAGCGGCCAGCGCGGCCGGCAGGGGGCGGAAATCTCGTCCACCAGTCCGGCGCGCAGGCGCTCGATGCCGGCCCAGGCGACCATCACGGCATTGTCGGTGCATAAACGCAGCGGCGGCGCGATGAGGGTTTTGCCCCGCCGTGCGGCGATCTCGCCGAGCCGGGTGCGGATGGCGTCATTGGCGGCGACACCGCCGGCGACGATGATGGTGTTCGCCGCGGGCAGCAACGCCAAAGCATGTTCCAGCCGGTCGGCGAGCATGTCCGTCACCGCCGCCTGGAAGCTGGCGGCGATGTCCGCGGCCAGCTTCTGCGGCAGCGGGCCGGGGGGCTGTGCGGCGACCAGCTGCGCCACGGCGGTTTTGAGGCCGGAGAAGGAAAAATCGCACCCGGGCCGGTGCAGCAGGGGCCGGGGCAGGGGATAACGCGCCGGATCGCCGGCGCGTGCGATGGCTTCCAGCGCCGGGCCGCCGGGATAAGGCAGGCCGAGCAGCTTGGCGGTCTTGTCGAACGCTTCGCCCACGGCGTCATCCAGTGTCGCGCCGAGCAGGCGGTGGCGGCCCACGCCTTCCACCGCCACGCACTGGCAATGCCCGCCGGAGAGCAGCAGCAGCAGATAGGGAAATTCCGGCTGGCGTTCGCTCAAACCCGGCAGTCGGGCGGTCAGCGCGTGCGCTTCCAGATGGTTGATGGCGAGATAGGGCAGGCCGGCGGCGATGGCGGCGCCGCGCGCATAGCCGGTTCCCACCAGCAGGCCGCCGATCAGCCCCGGCCCGGCCGTGGCGGCGATGGCGGCAAGATCGGAGAAGCCGAGCCCGGCCCGGCGCAGCACCTCCCGCACCAGAGACGGCAAGGCGGAAAGATGCGCGCGCGCCGCGATCTCCGGCACCACGCCGCCGAATGCGGCATGGTCGGCGATCTGGCTCAGGACCAGCTCGGCGAGGATCTCGCCGTCCGGCGCCAGCACCGCGGCGGCGGTTTCGTCGCACGAACTCTCGATGCCCAATACCGGCCTTGTAATCAGCGCTGCTTTTCTTTCCATGTCGCTCGCTCTAGAGCATGCCTGTGAGCACTGTAACACCCCCGATCAAGCCGCATCACCGCCCGTTGCCTCTGAAAGTCGGCACCCGCGGCTCGCCGCTCGCCCGCGCCCAGACCGCCACATTCCTTGGTCTGCTCGAAAGATTTTGCCCGGTGCTGCGCGACATGCCGCCGGTGTTCGAGGAGCATATCATCGTCACCACCGGCGATGCGGTGCAGAACCGTGCGCTCGCCGAGATCGGCGGCAAAGGGCTGTTCGCCAAGGAGATCCACGAATCGCTGGCGGCGGGGCGGATCGATTTCGCCGTGCACAGCCTCAAGGACCTCGAGACCGTGCTGCCGCCGGGCATCACGCTCGCCTGCACGCTCAAGCGCGAGGATGCGCGCGACGTTCTGGTGCTGCCGCCGGGACACGCGCCCGCCGACCCCGCCGACCCGTTCGCCGTGCTGAAGAAGGGGGCCAGAATCGGCTCTGCCTCGGTGCGCCGCCAGGCGCAGCTCAAGCACGCGCGGCCCGACCTGGAATTCGCGCTCCTGCGCGGCAATGTCGGCACCCGCCTGGCCAAGATCGAAGCGGGCGAGCTGGACGCCACGCTGCTCGCCTATGCCGGGCTGCGGCGCCTGGGCCTGGGCGACAAAGCCAGCGTGGTGCTGAGCACGGAACAGATGGTGCCGTCCGCTTGCCAGGGCATTGTCGGCATCACCGTGCGCAGCGACGATGTGGAACTCCGCGAACTGCTCGCCGCCATTGAGGACCCCGAAGCGAAGGCGGTGGCGACCGCCGAGCGTGCGCTGCTCGGCGCGCTGGACGGTTCCTGCCGGACGCCGATCGGCGGGTACGCGCGGCTGCTGGATGATGACCGCCTGCATCTCACCGGGCTCGTCGCCCGCGCCGACGGCAGTTTCCTGCTGCGGCGCAGCGCCACCGGAAGCGTCGCCGATGCCGAAATCCTGGGCCAGGAACTGGGCCTGTCTTTGAAGGCCGACAGCCCGGACGATATCTTCGCCCCGTGAAAATCCTCGTCACCAGGCCCGAGCCGGGGGCGAGCGCCACGGCCCGCCGGCTGGCGGCGATGGGGCACGAGCCGGCGCTCGCACCCTGCCTGGAGATCGTGTCGCTGCCCGCGCGCCTGCCGGACCATGCCGGCGCGCTGATCATCACCAGCGCCCAGGCGATTCCGGCCTTGCCGGAAAGATGGCGCGACGTGCCGATGTTCTGCGTCGGGGATGCCACGGCGAACCGCGCCCGCGCCGCGGGATTCTCCCGTGTGGAAAGTGCTGCCGGCGATGCGCAGGATCTGTTCCGCCTGGTCTGTGCGCGGCGCCTGCCCGGCACGCATCTGCTGGCGGCCGGCGAGCGGCAGGGGATGGCCCTGGCCCGGCAATTGCACGCGGCGGGAATCGCGGTGCTGCGCCGGAAAGTCTACGCGGCGCGGCCGCTGCGCCTTTTGCCGCCGGCGATCGAAGCCGATCTGGCGGCGATGAAAATTCCCGCGGCCTTGTTCTATTCGGCGGAAACCGCCCGTGCCTTCGTCCGGCTGCGGCCGTGCAACACCGCGTCGGTCACGGCCTACGCGCTCAGCCCGGCGGTCGCTTCGGGGCTTGATGGCTTGCCCTGGGCGGCAATTCGTGTCGCTGTAGCCCCCACGGAAGCAGACCTTATGGCGTTATTGTGATGAGCGACAACGAGACGATTTCCTCTCCCGAGCCAGTCCCGGCCGCAGCTTTGGTGCCGGTGTCGGCGCCAAAGCCGCGCCCCGCGCGCCGTTCGCGCTGGCCCTATCTGCTGCTCGTATTGATTCTCCTGGTTGCCGGCGGGGAAGGCTATTTATGGGTGCGGCTCCAGGCGGAGGCGGCGAACGCCACGCAGCTTGCGGTGCTGCAGACGCAGGTTGCCGATTTGCGCGCGCTGGCGATCCGGACGCAGCCGGGCTCGGGCAGCATCGCCACCCAGGCGGATCTTTCCGTGAAGCTGGCCGATGTGGCGGCGCAGTTGAACGCGGTGCAGAGCCAGATGGCCACCGACCACGGCGCCTTGACCACGCTGCAGAGCAACAATGTGGACCTCACCAAGCTCACAAGGCGCATCACGCTGCTGACCCAGCTGGCGGCGGCGCGCATGGCGCTCGATGCCGGCCAGCCGCTTGGGCCCATTGCCGGCGCCCCGCCCGCCTTGAGCATTTTCGCCTCCCAGCCGCCGCCGACGGAAGCATCGCTGCGGCTTGGCTTCCCCGCCGCCGCGCGCGCCGCGGAGGCGGCGAGCATTGCCGGCGACACGAAAGGCGGCGTCTGGGCGAGGGTGCGGGCGCGGCTGGAGAATTTCATCACCGTCAGCGCCGGCTCGCATGTGCTGATCGGCGCGCCCGCCGCCGCTTCGGTCGCCCAGGCCCGCACGCTGCTCGATGTGGGCGACCTTGCCGGCGCGGTAGCGGCGTTGAACCAGCTCAGCGCCACCACGCAGGCGGCGATGGGCGACTGGCTGACCCAGGCGCGGGCGCTGGTGGCGGCGCGCGCCGCGCTGGCGTCTATGGCGCGGCAGGCCTGACCCATGTGGCGCGCGGTTCGCTTCATCATCATCGCGGCGGTTCTGCTGGTCCTGGCCTGGTGGATCGGTGGCCTGCCGGGCAATGTCACGGCCGTTTCCGGCCCCTACCGGATCGAAACCTCGGTCCCGGCGGCGCTGCTGATTTTGTTCGTGGTCGCCTTGCTGTTAACCGCGCTGCTCCGCGTGCTGGGTGGCATCCGCCGCGCCCCGGGCGGGGTGGTGGCCTGGCGCGGCGGGCGGCGGCAGAGGCTGGGGGAAATGGCCACGCAGCGCGGCCTGGTCGCGCTGGCGGCCGGTGACGTCGCCGCGGCCCGGGCTGAAGCCGGGCGGGCGCGCAAATGCCTGGGCGACACCCCGCTGGTGCTGCTGCTGACGGCGGAAACCGCGCGCCTCGCCGGGTTGCACGACCAGGCGCAGGAGGCGTTCCGGCGGCTGGCCCAGGACAAGGATATGGGGTTTCTTGGCCATCGCGGCCTGTTGCGCCACAGTCTCGCGGTCCAGGACCATGAGGCGGCAGGCGACCATGTGCTGGCGGCCGAGCGCGCTTACCCGGGCAGCGCCTGGCTGCAGGAGCAGAAAAAGGAACTGGCGGTGCGCCGGCAGGATTGGCCGGTGGCGCTGGGCCTGACCCGCGATCCGGCGGAAATTGCCGCCTTTGCCGTCGCCGCCGCGCGCGCCAGCCTCACGCCGCAACATGCTTTGGCCTATGCGAAAAAAGCGGTGAAAGCGGCCCCCGGCCTGGCGCCGGCCGTGGTCGCCTATGCCAGCGCGCTGCGCCAGGCGGGCAAACCGCGCGCCGCGAAAAAAGCCTTGCTCGCGGGCTGGAAGGTGGCGCCGCACAAGCTGATCGCCGCTTCCTACCTGGAACCGCTGGCGACATCTCTGGAACGCGCCCAGGCCGCCTCGGAGCTGGCGGCGGCACGCCCCGGCCATCCCGAGAGCGAGCTGATCCTGGGCGAAACCGCCTTGGCGGCGCGCCTGACCGGCGAGGCGCGCCGCCATGCGGAAGCGGCGCTCGCCGCCCAGGGCGATGACGGCCGCGCCGCCGATATCCTGGCGCGGCTTGACGGCAAGCCGGCGCAGGCCGGCAGCGAGTCTGCCTGGGTGTGCGAGGCGTGTCACACCCGCTGCGCCGACTGGGCGCCGGTTTGCCCGCATTGCCAGCGCCCTGGCACGTTGGCGTGGCGCGCCAGGCAGCCCGACGCCGCGCCCGCCTGACCTGATTTGACGGCGTCGGTGACGTCCGCGCCGAAGGAGCAGAGATTTGCCGTCGATGCCCGCCGAAACAGAATTTCGTTCCTGGGAGCCGCGCGAGTTAGGGCTGCCACGGGCTTTGCTCATCGCCATTTTCCTGGTCATCGCGATCACCGCCTGCGGCGTGTGGCTTTTTACGTCCGTCCGCCCCAAGCCCGCGTCGCCGCCGATCCAGGTGATCCACGTGACGCTGGCGCAACTGCCGAAACCGGCCCCTCCCGCGCCGCCGAAACCCGTGCAGCCGCCCAAGCCCGTGCCGGCGCCGATCGTGCCGCCGCTGCCCTTGCCGCCGCCGAAACCTGTGCCGGCGGTGATTCCGAAGCCGCCGCCGGTACCGAGCCATATTCCGGCGGCGACCGAGCGGTTGCCACCGCCGCCACCATCGCCGCCGGTCCGGCGTGCCAAGCCGGCGCCCCATCCGCTGCATCGGCCCTCGCCGGTTGCGCCGCCGCACCCGGTTTATCAGCCTCCGCCGGCGGCGCCGCCGGCGGCCCCCACGCCGCCCGCGGCGCCGACCAGCGGCATTCCGGTCTATGGCCAGCAGATTTATCAGATCATCCAGGCCAACCAGAACGTGCCCGACGCCCTGGCGGAGATGGGCCTTTCCGGCACAGCGGTGATCGAGATTGTCGTGGCGCCCAGCGGCAAGATCCTTTCCGCCCGCGTGGACAAATCGAGCGGCGTGCCGGTCATCGACTCGACAGCTTTGGAACATGCGAGAGACGCGCAATTGCCGCCGTTCAACCATGATATGCCGGACCAGGCGCATGCGTTTCTGGTGCCGATCAGAATCCAGGCGGGCGGTGGCCAATGATTGCCGGAGGGCCTCGCACAGAGCGCCGCGCTGTTCTACATTCCCATCAGCCATTTATACGGCTTCACTGATCGAGGCGGCGCCTCAGTCGCAGCCTTATGACGTCAGGAGGTGAGCTTTATGCAGGAATTCGGCAGGCTGGTCGTTCTCACCGGGGGGCTGCTCGCGGTCATGCCGCTGTTGCTGGTCATTACCCTCGCGGTGGCCATCGAGCGGTTCTATCTGCTGAAAAAGATCCTGCGCGAGGGCCACGACATTCATAACCGCCTGCGCCGGGTGGCCTATCAGAACATTGCCGGCCTGCAGGCGATCGCCGACGATACGGCTAACACGCTGCAAGGCCGTCTGGTCGCCACGGCGATCGTCTCGCGCGGCGAGACCGCCGAGGCGATGGAGATGCATCTCGAGGAGGAGATCATGGCGGCAACGCCGAAGATCAGCCGTCTGCTCTGGGTGCTCGACACCGCGGTCACCATCGCCCCGCTGCTCGGCCTGTTCGGCACCATCATCGGCATGGTCCAGGCGTTCAATGTGCTGTCGGTGAATGGCGGCGCGACCAAGGTCACCGGCGGCATCGCCGACGCGCTGGTCTCCACCGGCGCCGGCCTGCTGATCGCCATCATCGCCGTGTATTTCGTGAATTATTTCAACAATCTCACCCGGCGCATCATGCATCAGCTGGAACTGATCAAGCTGATCCTGATCAACCGCGTCCACGGCAAAGGCCTCGGCGCGGCGACGCAGCGCCCTTCCGTGTCGCGGGTCGGAGCTTAGAAAGAAAGCAGCCGTTTTTTAAAAAAAGCGGCGCAAAAATTTTTGTTATGCTGGGCCTGTGGCATTGAAACGGCACGGGCTGAACTAACAAAAAGTAGCGCTTACTTTCCGTTGTCTGTGCTCACGCCTTGCGCAGTAGAAACAACCCCTGTCCGCCGAACAGGTTGGCCAGCATTTGCGAGCGCCGCCACGGGGTGAGCGCTCCGGCCTCGTCCACGGCCAGCCATTCCTCGACCTTGTAGCCGTCGGTTTCGCACAGCGCGAAGAAATCGCTGATCGAGCAGGGGTGGATGTTCGGGGTCTCGTACCAGGGGCGGTTCCAGGTCGAGGTCATCGGCGCGCGGCCGGTCAGCAGCAATTGCATGCGCAGGGTCCAGTGGCCGAAATTCGGAAAGCTGACGATGGCGTGCGTGCCGATGCGCAGCATCTGGCGCAGCACTTCGCGCGGCTGTTCCACCGCCTGCAGGGTGCGGGACAGCACCACATAGTCGAAGGCGTTGTCCGGATAGGCGGTGAGGTCGGTGTCGGCGTCGCCCTGCATCGCCGGCAGGCCGCGCGTCACCGCCTGGGTCACCGCGCCCATGTCGAGGTCCAGCCCGCGCGCGTCGCATTGCTTGGTGCGGAACAGATGTTCGATCAACGCGCCGTCGGAGCAACCAATGTCCAGCACCCGTGTTTTCGGCGCGATCATGCCGGCGATCAGTGCCAGGTCGACGCGCATTTTCTTGTTCCCGCTCATTTCAGGCCGGCATGCTCCGCGCAGCCGGTGAGGAAACCGCCCAGGCTGCGGTGAAAATCCGGCTCGTCGAGCAGGAACGCGTCATGGCCCTTGTCGGAGATGACTTCCAGGAAGGAGACATTGGCGGCGACATGGTTGAGCGCGCGCGCCATGAGGCGGGATTGTGCGGTGGGGAACAGCCAGTCCGAACTGAAGGAGACCAGCAGAAAGCGGGTTTTGCTGCCGGCGAAGGCGTTGGCCAGCACGCCGCCATGATCGGCGGCGAGGTCGAACAGATCCATGGCGCGGGTGATGGTGAGATAGGAATTCGCATCGAAGCGGCGGACGAAGCTGGAGCCCTGATATTGCAGGTAGCTTTCCACTTCGAAACGGTCGCCGAGGGAGGAAAGCTCCGCCGCATCCTGCAGCTTGCGGCCGAATTTGCGGGTGAGGGCGGCTTCTGAAACATAGGTGATGTGCGCGGTCATGCGCGCCACCGCCAGGCCGCGCTCCGGCGTCACGCCATGGGCCCAATAGCGGCCGGCATGGAAATTGGGGTCGCCGGCGATCGCCTGGCGGCCGATTTCATGGAAGGCGATGTTCTGCGCGGAATGATAAGGCGCGGTCGCCACCGGCACGGCGGCGAACACCGCATCCGGGTATTGCGCCGCCCAGGAGAGCGCCTGCATGCCGCCCATCGAGCCGCCGACCACGGCGAATAATTTTTCGATGCCGAGATGGTCGATGAGGCGCTTTTGCGCCCGCACCATGTCGTGGATGGTCACCGGCGGGAAATCCTTGCCCCAGGGCTCGGCCGGGTTGTCGTCGTGCGGGCTGCTTGGGCCGGTGCTGCCCATGCAGCCACCCAGCACATTGGCGCAGATGACGAAGAATTTGTCCGTGTCGACCGGCCGCCCCGGACCGACCACACGCTCCCACCAGCCAGGCTTGCCGGTCACCGGATTCCGTTCGGCGACATACTGGTCGCCCGTGAGGGCATGGCAGATCAGGATCGCGTTGCGGCGCGTCGCGTTCAACGTGCCATAGCAGCGATAGGCGACGGTCAGGGTTTGCAACTGGCGGCCGCAATCGAGCGTCAGGCCTTCAGGGAAGGTGACGCTGTCGTGCTGCGGCTCGGTTTGGGCGGCACTCTGGTCCATTGAAGGCCGATATGCGCCGGAGCCGTGGGTGATGCAATCCGTGGCGGGGCCTGCGAGGAGAGACCAGCCATGCTCATGGCCATTTGGCGCTGGCATGGGATAATCGGAGCGCCCTGCTTGGCGGTTGTGCGGAAACTGGGTTATCAAACCCCGCGATGAATGTTCCCTTGACCCCTGCCTCCATCCCCGCACCGACCTCTGCCCCCGCCCCGGACGCGTTGAGCCGGTTGCGGGCAGAATTGGATGCAATCGACAACCAGATTCACGACCTGCTGATGCGCCGCGCCAAGGTCGTGGAGAGCGTGGCGCGTGACGGCGGCAAAACCGGCACGAAGATCCGCCCCGGCCGCGAGGCGATCATTCTGCGCCGGCTGCTGGAGCGGCACGAGGGCGCGCTGCCCCGGCAGGCGATCATCCGTTTTTGGCGGGAGATGTTCGGGGCCGCTTTGATCATCGAGGGCGGCCAGGTGGTGGCGGTGTGCGACGGCGATGACCGTCTGGCCCTGGCGCGCGAGCATTTCGGCCCTTACACGCCCAGCCGGAGCCACCATAACCCGGCGCAGACGCTGGCAGATCTGCGCGAGGCCGCGCAGCTCGCCGTGCTGCCGCCGCCCTCCGAGGATGACGAGCCGGGCGGCTGGTGGCCGCTGCTCACCGGCACCGGCGTGCATCGTTTGTTCGTGATCGCCAAATTGCCGTTCCTGAGCCGGCGATTCGAAGGTGCGCCGCTCGGCGAGGCTTATGTGGTTGCGGCGGTCCGCCCGGACCCGAGTGGCGATGACCGCGGCCTGATCGTTTGCGAATTCGCGGCCGATACCTCGCGCACGCGGATCGGCTCCTTGTTCAGCCAAGCCGGGTTCGCGCCGGGGGCGGTGTGGGTGCGCCGCGCGCCGCACGAATCGCGCCTGCGCGCGCTGGTGGAGGTCGAGGGGCTGGTCGAGGATGACGACCTGCGGCTGGCGGCGATCGCCGGGCTGGAGACACCGGCCGTGGTGATCGGCGGCTACGCCGCGCCGCTGGACGATTTGGCGTGAGCGCGCCGCGGCCGCGTCCGGAAATCTATTCGGTCGCTTCCTATGTCGGCGGAGAGTCGAAGCTGCCCGGCTTCGATAAAGTCATCAAACTTTCTTCCAATGAAGGCGCGTTCGGCCCGGCGCCGGTCTCGCTCAAGGCGATCGCCGAAGAGGCGCTGACCATGCACCGCTATCCGGATGGCGGCAGTGCCAAACTGCGCGCCGCGATCGGCGAAGCGTTTGGCCTCAACCCGGCGCAGATCATCTGCGGCAACGGCTCCGACGAATTGCTGGTGCTGCTGGTCCAGGCCTATGGCGGGCCCGGCGCCGAGCTGATCATGAGCGCGCATGGCTTCCTGATGTACGAGATCGCCGGCAAGCTGACCGGCTGCACCGTGCTCAAGGCGCCGGAGACGGATCTCACGGTCGATGTCGATGCGCTCCTGGCGCTGGTTACGCCGGCGACGCGAATGGTGTTCGTCACCAACCCGAGCAACCCCGCCGGCACGATCCTGACGGAAAGCGAGATGCAGCGCCTGCGCGCCGGATTGCCGGAGGATGTGCTGCTGGTGATCGACGCCGCGTATTGCGAATATGTCGACCGCGAGGATTTCGACCCCGGCGTGAGGCTGGTCGATGCCGGCGAAAACACCGTGATGACCCGCACCTTTTCGAAGATCTTCGGCCTGGGCGGGGCGCGGCTCGGCTGGGCCTATGCGCCGCCTGCCATCATCGACGTGCTGAACCGCATGCGTCCGCCGTTCAATGTCAGCTCCACCACGGCGGCGGCGGCGATGGCCGTGCTAGCCGATCCGGCCTGGCTGGAGACGAGCCGCGCGCACAACACCCAGGCGAAGCGGCGTTTGGCCGCGCGGCTGTCCCAGGCCGGGCTCAAGGTCTATCCGTCCGAGGCGAATTTTCTGCTCGTGGAATTCGGCAGCACCGAGCGTGCCGCGGCAGCCGACAGGTTCCTGCGGGAGATCGGCATCATTGTACGCCATGTGAAATCCTACGGCTTGCCCTCATGCCTGCGCATCACCATCGGCACCGATGAGGAGTGCAACCTCGTGGCCGAGCGGTTGAGCGCGTTTGTTCATGGCTGAACCGGTTTTCCAGCGCCTGGCGTTGATCGGCATCGGTTTGATCGGCAGCTCCATCGCCCGCGGCGCGAAAGAATATGGCCTCGCGCGGCAGATCGTGATTTGCGATGCCAGCCCGCAGGCGCTGGCCCGCGCCGCCGAGCTGGGCCTCGGCGATGAATATGAGAGCGATCCGGCGCGGGCGGTGGCGCAGGCTGACGGGGTGATCCTCTGCACGCCGGTCGGCACGCTGGCATCGGTCGCCGCCGCCATCGCTCCGGCGCTGCGGCCGGGCACGATCCTGTCCGATGTCGGCTCCACCAAGCAATCGGTGATGCGCGATGTCGCGCCTTTGGTGCCGCCAGATGTTGCCTTCGTGCCGGCGCATCCCATCGCCGGGACGGAATTTTCCGGCCCCGATGCCGGCATGGCGGATTTGTTCCAGGGCCGCTGGTGCCTGCTCACCCCGGCCGCCACCACCGACGAGGCTTCGGTGCTGAAGATCGAGGCGTTGTGGCACGGGCTTGGCGCGCGCACCGCGCGGATGGACGCGCCGCATCACGACCGGGTGCTGGCGATCGTCAGCCATCTGCCGCATCTGCTGGCCTTCACCATTTGCGGCACGGCGGACGATCTGGCCGACGAGACCAAGCAGGAGGTGCTGCAATTCGCCGCCTCCGGCTTCCGCGATTTCACCCGCATCGCCGCGTCCGACCCGGTGATGTGGCGTGACATTTTCCTTAACAACAAGGAGGCGCTGCTGGAGATGCTCGCGCGCTTCTCCGAGGATGCGCAGGCCATGGCGCGCGCGGTGCGCTGGGGCGACACCGGCTACATCGAAGACAAGATCAACCGCAGCCGGAAAATCCGGCGCAGCCTGATCGATCTGAAGCAGGCCTAGCGCAATAACGGCCTAAACAACCACCACCAAGGAGACTTTCATGATCGTTGACATGCGCACCTACAGCTTCCGCCCCGGCATGATGGCCGATTGGGTCGCGCTGTATGAGAAGGAAGCCTGGCCGCTCCAGAAGAAATATCTCGGCAATTGCATCGGCTGGTACACCAGCGTCGAGGGCAAGCTGCACCAGGTGGTGCATCTTTGGCAGTATGAGAGCCAGGCCGACCGTGAGGCGCGCCGCTCGGCCATGGCGCAGGATCCGGCCTGGAAGGCGTTCATGGCCAAGGCCAAGGAGCTCGGCGCCTTCACCGAGCAGGAAAACTCCATTCTGGCTCCGACGCCATTCTTCACGAAGGGCTGATGCAGAATACCGCTGTCATCATTGCGGCGGGGCTCGGCACGCGGATGAAATCCGCGTTGCCGAAAGCCGCGCACAGGCTGGCCGGGAGGCCGATGCTGGGCCATCTTCTGGCGGCGACCACGCAGGTGTTCGACCGCAGCGTGGTGGTCGTGGGGCCGGGCATGGAGGCGCTGGAAGCCATCGCCGCGCCGCACGAGACTGTCGTGCAGGCCGTACGCCTGGGTACAGCCCATGCCGCGCTGCAGGCCGAGCAGAAATTTGGCGAGGGGGTGGTGGCGGTGTTCTACGCCGACAACCCGCTGGTCTCGCCGGAGACCATGCGCGCTCTGGTGCAGCGCCTGCGGGCCGGCGATGCCGGGCTGGTGCTGCTGGCGATGACGCCGCCCGAGCCGGGCAAATACGGCAGGCTGGTGACGGAAGAGGGTTATGTGTCGCGCATCGTCGAATATGCCGACGCCACGCCGGAAGAACGCGCCATCACTTTGTGCAATGCCGGTGGGCTGATCGCGGCGGCCGACGACATGCGCCGCTGGCTGGGCGCGGTGCGGCCGGACAATGCCAAAGGTGAGTTCTACCTCACCGACATCGTCGCCATCGCCCGCGCCGAGGGCGTGAAGGTGGCGGCCTATGACGCGCCTTATGAGGAATGCATGGGCGTGAATTCGCGCGCCGAGCTGGCGGACGCCGAGGCCGCGCTGCAACGGCGCCTGCGCCGTGCCGCGCTGGAGGCCGGCGTGGCCATGCTCGCCCCTGACACCGTGTTCTTCTCGGCTGACACCGAGTTGGGGCCTGATGTGAGCATCGGCCCTTACGTGGTGTTCGGGCCGGGCGTGAAAATCGCCGCGGGCGTGGAGATCAAGGCGTTCTCGCATCTTGAGGATTGCGTGGTCGGCGAGGGCGCGGTGCTCGGGCCCTATGCGCGGCTGCGGCCGGGCGCGGAGATCGGGCCGCAGGCGCATGTCGGCAATTTCGTGGAAATCAAGGCCGCGAAGCTGGGGGCGGGGGCCAAGGCCAACCATCTCACCTATATCGGCGATGCCGAGATCGGACCGGGCACGAATATCGGCGCCGGCACCATCACCTGCAATTACGATGGCAAGCACAAACACCGCACCATCATCGGCGCGAAAGCGTTCGTCGGGTCGAATACCGCCCTGGTGGCGCCGGTGAACGTGGGAGACGGCGCGCTGATCGCCGCCGGCTCGGTGATTACCGAGGATGTTCCGCCTGAAAACCTGGCTATCGGCCGGGCGCGGCAGACGAACAAGGAAAAGCGGAAGAATTAAGGAAGGGAGCGCTACTTTTTGTGAACAAAAAGTAGCAAAAAAACTTTGTTATGCTGGGCCATAGGCGTTGTCGCCGACGCAGCCCATGCCCTCCGGGGCTATTCCAACGGTGCTACGCACCGCCGGAACCTTCAGCCCCTCCGCCCAGCGTAAACAAAAGTTTTTGCGGCGCTTTTTTCAAAAAGCGCCTGCTTTCTTCCTTAACCGACGATGTCGATGCCGGCGAAGAAGAACGCGATTTCCTGCACCGCGGCTTCCGGGGCGTCGGAGCCGTGCACGGAGTTGGCTTCGATCGATTCAGCGAATTCGGCGCGGATGGTGCCGGCGGCGGCCTTCTTCGGGTCGGTGGCGCCCATGATGTCGCGGTTCTTCAGCACGGCGTTCTCGCCCTGCAGCACCTGCGCGACGACCGGGCCGGAGATCATGAACTCGACCAGGTCCTTGAAGAAGGGGCGGGCGGCGTGCACGGCGTAGAACGCCTCGGCCTGGGCCCGGCTCAACTGCACGCGGCGCGCGGCGACGATGGTCAGCCCGGCCTCTTCGAACTTGGCGTTGATCTTGCCTGTGAGGTTGCGGCGCGTGGCGTCGGGCTTGATGATGGAGAGGGTGCGTTCAATGGCCATGATTGTCTCGCTTTTTGTGAAATCAGTCGTGAAACTGCGCGGGCAATAGCGGGACGCGCCGGGGCGGGCAAGGGTGCGGCGGCGCAAAGAGAGGAAAGCAGCCGCTTTTTGAAAAAAGCGGCGCAAAAACTTTTGTTATGCTGGGCCGTGGGTGTTGGCGCTGACACAGCCCATGGCCCAGAGTCATAAAGTTTTTTTGCTACTTTTTGTTCACAAAAAATAGCCTTCCCCTTCGTTTTCCTTGCCCGTTTGCTCTAAGGATCGGCGCATGAGCGTTTTGATCCTCGATAATCTCTCCTACAGCATTGCCGGCCGTTCTTTGCTGAATCAGGCCAGTTTGATGGTCGATCCCGGCCGGCGGATCGGCCTGATCGGCCGCAACGGCGCGGGCAAGTCCACGTTGTTGAAGCTGATCGGCGGGGAATTGCAGCCCGATGGCGGCACGATCCGCTTAGGCAACCGGGTGCGGATGGGCTATGTGGCGCAGGAGGCGCCGGCCGGTTCGATCACGCCGCTGGAGGTGGTTCTGGCCGCGGACGCCGAGCGCACCGCTTTGCTGGCGGCGCTGGAAGACCCGGAGGTGGCGCCGGAGCGGCTGGCGGAAATCCATGACCGGCTGCTGACGATCGGCGCCGAGGCCGCGCCGTCCCGCGCCGCCGCGATCCTTTCCGGCCTGGGTTTCTCGAGCGAGTGGCAAAGCCGGCCGATGAGCAGTTTTTCCGGCGGCTGGCGCATGCGCGTGGCGCTCGCCGCCGTGCTGTTCTCGGAGCCCGACCTGCTGCTCCTCGACGAGCCGACCAACCATCTCGATCTCGAAGCGACGCTTTGGCTGGAAAATTATTTACAGAAATTTCCCGGCGCGGTGCTGCTCGTGAGCCATGACCGCCAGTTGCTCGACCGCGCGGTGGAGGCGATCGTGCATCTCGACGGCGGCCGGCTCACCCTCACCCCCGGCGGTTTCGCGGAGTTCGTCCGCATCAAGACGGAGCGGGCGTTGCAGCAAGGCCGGGCGGCGGAAAAAGCCGCGGAGCAGCGCGCGCATATGCAGAAATTCGTTGACCGTTTCCGCGCCAAGGCCTCCAAGGCTAGGCAGGCGCAGAGCCGGATCAAGGCGCTGGAGCGGATGCCGCAGATCGAGGCGGTGGTGGAGGACAAGGCGACGCATTTCTCCTTCCCCTCCGCCGAGCCCGTGGCGCCGCCGATGCTGAGCCTGGACGGCGTGGATATCGGCTATGACGGCAAGCCGATCCTCACCGGCGTGTCGCTGCGGCTGGACATGGAAGACCGCATCGCGCTGCTTGGCACCAACGGCAACGGCAAATCGACTCTGGCCAAGCTGCTGGCCGGTCGGTTGGCGGCGCTGCGCGGGCGGGAATTCCGCACCGGCAATCTGCGCGTCGGCTATTTTGCCCAGCACCAGGAAGATGATCTGGTGATGGACGACACGCCCTACGACCATCTCTCCCGCGCGCTGCCGAAAGCCACACCGCCGCAGGTGCGGGCGCAGGCGGCGCGGTTCGGGCTGGATGCGGACCGGGTGAACACCAAAGTGGGCGCCATGTCCGGCGGCGAGAAGGCGCGGCTCCTGCTGGCGCTGGCGACGCGCGACGCGCCGCATCTGCTGATCCTCGACGAGCCGACCAACCATCTGGACATCGACGCGCGCGACGCGCTCGTGAAGGCGCTGGCGGAATTCGAAGGCGCGGTGGTGCTGATCTCCCACGACCCGTATCTGGTCGATCTGGTGGCGGACCGGCTGCTGCTGGTGGCGGGCGGCAAAGTGACGGCGCTGGAAGGCGACCTCGCGGCCTATGCCTCGAGCGTGACGGAAGGCAGCGCCAGCAATGGCGGCGGCAGCCGTGACAATTCCCGCAAGGCCGAGCGCAGTGACAGCAACAATAACGGCAAGGCGGCACGCGCCGAGGCGCGGAGCAAAATGGCGCCGCTGCGCCAGGCGGTGAAGGCGGCGGAACAGAAGCTGGCGAAGCTGGCGGCCGAGGCCGCGCTGCTTGAGAAGCAGCTTGCCGATCCCGGCATGTACACCCAAGCCAAGACCAAGGACCTTGCTTACATCAACAAACGGCTCGCCGCGATCAAGCGCGAGACCGAGGCCGCGGAGCAGGACTGGCTGACGGCGGAAGCGGCACTGGAAGAAGCCGGTTGAAATACCTCTTTTCGGGCCTATTGGCTTCCGAAGAAGGCTTAAGATGCATTGAATTAATCGTTGCCGTTCGACTGGCTTGCCAACTGGACGATCGCTTTCATCGCTGGCGTCAGCGAGAAGTCCAAGCTGACCGCCGAGATATTGGCGGCGTTAAACTTGTCCCAATTAATTTTGGTATATATCGCTCGAGTAAATTTGTACGAGAACAGAAGCTGGCTCTGATCGTTGCCATAATCATCCGTGTAACCGAGATATTGTTCAAATTTGCAAGACTGTGCTGTTTGGTGGGCGCCGAAAAATCCGTCGGTCGCTGCGGCGGCGCTTTGAAAAGCCATCACCGTGATTAGAACTCCCGGATTATTTTCAAAATAGTCATCACTGAAACTGCTGTTCAAAATGCCCAGCGTTCGGAGCTTATCCACATCTTGCACTAAGCTATTTTTGTTGCTTGTTACTTTTACAAGGCAAATTTTCTTGTCGCCAATGACGGTTTGAGTGGCATCAATGACATTCAATGTTGCTTCGGTTGAGGCATCCGAATTGCTCATGTTCGTTTCTTGAGCTCTTGCAGGGGAAAGCCAGAGTGTGCTTCCCGCAATCATGAGCGCAAGGACTGGAAAAGAGGACTTCATCACTGGCAACCTTTAGGTGAAGACGTTAAAAATTATTGGTTGCCGTAAGTTAAGAGTTTCTAAAATTTTATCAATGCTTCGCTAAAGCACTGAAACGATGAATGCTCTGGCGATTTTTTAGGAATTTCAGGCGTTTAGGCGGAGTTTTCCGGATTTCAGCCAGACGCATATTGCTCTAATTTTGGGGTCTGGGGCCTTTCGGCCGCAGTGGGGTCCCAAGGGGCAAGGCCCCTTGGCCGGCACCGAATACCTAGCTCTGCGTGATGATCGAGCGGTGCCGCAATTCATCCCGCAACTGCTGCGATTCCAGCTCCACGCGGCGTTCGACGATGATGTTGCTGATCACCCGATCCGGCGGCAGCTGCTCGGCCTCGGTGGTACGGTTGCAAACCATCACCACCGAGGCGCCGTCGCTTTCGACCAGAGGCCGGCTCGCCTGGCCGATCGGCAATTGGGAGAGCAGCATCTGGAATGCCGGCGGGGTGACGGTGGCGAGGTTCACCGGGCCCGGATCGCCGGGGCGAGCATTGCCGAGCGAGGTGTTGAGCGCGGCGATATCGGCGCAGGAGTGCGCGGCGCTGGCACTGTGCACCAGCTTCTCGATGACGGCAGTCTGGGCGGGCCCGACCTGGCCGTCGGTGATTGGGGTGGGGAAGCGGGCGAACGCCTGGCGGACCGACAACATGTTCTGCTGTTCGGCGCCGACTTTATGGGTGTCGTGCAACTGCACGATATCGTAGCCGCCCGGCACGCGCACCGGGTTGCTGATGGCGCCGATCGGCATCGTCGTGACGAGCGAGGCCACGGCGGGGTCGAGTTGGCTGAGCTGTACGAAGCCGAGGTCACCGCCCTGCAGCGCCGACGGTGCCTGGCTGAACTGCGCGGCGACGATGGGGAAGGCGGCGCCGGCACGCAGCTGACTGATCACGGTGTTGGCGAAGTTGCGGGCGTTGGAATCGTTCGCCGGATTGGTCACCGGTACGAAGATTTCCGAGATATGGTACTGGGTGCTGCCAAGTTCGGCCTTCAACGCGGCTTTTTCCGCATCCATGTCGCCTTGGGTCGGTTCCAGGCCGGGCCCGAGAATCTGATGCAGCACGGTCTGCCAGCCGAGTTCGGTGCGCAGTTGCGCGACCAGCGTGCTGAACGGGATGCCGGCGGCGGTGAGGCGCGCGTGCAGCCCGCCGGGCGGCAGGCCGTTGGTCTGCTCGATATGCGCGATGGCCGCTTCGACATCCGTATCCGACACCGTCACGTTGCGTTGCTCGATCTCCTGCAGTTCCAGCGTCTGGTCGATCAACTGCGACGTGACTTGCGGCCGCAGCCGGGCCAGTACCTCGGCCGAGGGCGTAATGCCGATGGAGACCGCGAGCAGGGCGGCGCGGTTGGTGACGTCCTGATTGGTGATCACCTGGCCGTTGACCACAGCGGCGATGCTGGCGTCGTAGGGGCTCCCGGCGCCGGGTGACGTGCCCGGCATCGCCTTCTGGGCCATGGCCGGTGCGGCGCCGAACGCGGTGAGCGCCAGGGCGGCGCACAGGATCTGCATCTGCTTCATAAGGCGTTCATTCCGAAGGTTCCGAGGGTTTTGAAGGTGAACTGGACGATGGCGGTGGTGCCGCCATTCCCCCCCTGAGAGAAGTAGGAGGTGAAGTATTGGTAGTAGAGCAGATTGATGCCGAAGCAATCGTTCTGCCAGCCGAGATTGAAACTTGCATCATCGAACGTGCCGGTTTGCAGGTTGCGCGCGACACCGGTGCTGAACGACCACTTGCCGACATTCGTGGCGACGCTGGCGGTGATTTCGTGTCGCGGTATGAAATACGCGGGTGGCGGGGTCAGCGGCGGTCCACCATTGCCCGGCGTGTTGTAGAGCACATAAGGGTTGGTGTTTTCGTAGAAATACCCAATGGAGCCATTGAGCAGATGCGTGCCGGCATTGGCGGTGGCATCGATCATGCGCGCGCCCAGATCGTCATGGCTGAGGCGGGTACGGTAGGTCAGGTTGAAATATGGCGTAGGGGCGACGATGAAACGACCGACAATGTCGGAGACATTGTCGGTCAGGCCGGAGTCGGGGAGATAGTCGTTGTCCTTGTGGAAACGGTAGGATTGCCCGAGCAGCCCGTCCAGTGTCGCGCCGTTCGGCAGGTACCAGGCGGCGTGCATCGCGTAATCCACGCGCGAACCGCCTTCCAGCCGGTCGATGCCGGGATAGCGGTTGAGGGAGAACAGGTTGGCGTCGGAGAATTCGAGGTCGAGGCTGTCCTCGTTGGGGATGCGGTTATTTTGTGACGTGCCGATATTCGGCGACGCCACGAACTGCACTTCCGGCTCGATCAGTTGGTTGCCCCACCGCCCGGCCTGGCGGATCAGCGGCAAGCGCATGAAAACCGCGCCGTAAGGCTGGGCGCGGGCGGTCTCGGCGTTGTTGAGGTTGCTGAAATTCGGCTGCTCGAAGAGGTGGCTGGCGTCGTAGGCGGCGGTGACGAGCTCCACCCGCGCGGTGCCGACAACGCCGCCGGGGAGGCTGAACGGCACCGAATAGCCGGGGATGGCGGAGATGCGCCGCGTATCCGTGCCGACATTGCGGGTCACGTTGAACATGTCGGCATGCACCGAATATTGGCCGCCGAGTGCATCCTGGTCGGAAAGGAAATCATACTCGCCATGCGGCATCACCACCGGCAAGTTGCTGTTGTTGATGGAAGTGACCAGGCCTTGATACGTGTCGGCGTCCAGCCGCGCATAGGAGGAGGAGGTGAAGCCTTCCAGATACACGTTGCTGGTGAGGAAGGCATAGACCGGATAGAGGCTGTAGGCGTCAAGATAATTGGCGTTCGAGGCGCGCTGGATATTGAAGCCGGCGCGCCAATCCTGATTCAGATCGAATGTGCCGGTGGAGAACAGCGAGTAGCCGTAGGTGCTGCCCAAACGGCCGACCGAACCGGTGGCCGTCAGCTGGCCGAAATTGAAGGCCTGGCGGTAATCGAAGCGCAGAGCCGGCCCTTCTTTCGTGGCGAAGACCGGCTCCAGCGTGATGTCGGCGGAGGGACCGAGCGTGAAATAGTAAGGAATTTCCACGAACGTACCGAGGCGGGAGTTTACGCCGATATCCGGGATCAGCAGCCCGGTCTGGCGCCGCACCGAGGGGTCGGGCTCGGTCAGATAGGGGAAGTAGAAAACCGGGAAGCCGTTGAATTCCATCCGCGCGTCGTGGAACTCGATCATCTTGTGCTGAAGGTCGCGGGTGACGCCGCTGGCAACGAGCTGCCAGAGCGGCGGCGCGGTGGGATTGGTCTTGCACAAATCGCAGGCGGAATAGACGACTTTGGCCAGCTGGTCGATCTGGCCATTATAGCGCCGGGCGCCGTTGGCGATGAGCCGCGCATTCATCGCCAGCCGGGCGGAGACGCCTTGCATCACCGCATCCTTCATGCCCTGGCTCAGCGTCGCCTGGTCGGCGAACACGGTGTTGCCGTCGGGCTGCACGAGAATCACGTGGCCGGTGGCGACCGCGACATTGGTGGTGCGGTTCAGCACCACCTTGTCGGCATACAGGGTCTGGCCACTTTGCACCGCCCGCACATGGCCCGTGGCGGTGACGATGTTCCCGGAATGGTCGTAGGTGATCTTGTCGGCCGTGAAACTCACCGGCGCGCGGTTGTCCACATGGGCCGACGGTCCCAGGAGGGAGAGCTGGGCATGAGCCGGGCCGACGAGGCAGGTGGTGGTGGCGAGGCCAAGCAGGAAGGTCCTGGTGCGGTTCATAGGTCAGCCATCTTCCAGATGCAGCAACAAGGCAAGCGCCAGGCATAATCCGGCGGCGGCCGGCGCCCAGGCGGCAAGCACCACCGGGATCGCCCCGGACGTGCCGAACTGGTTGGCCACCTCGGACACCATGAACAGCGCGAAGCCGCAGCCGACGCCGCTGGCGAGCATGCGCGTGGCGCCGCCGCGCCGCGACGGGCGCATGGAAAACCCGGCGGCCACCAGCGCCATGGTCGCGCAGAGCAAAGGCAGGGCCGCCAAAGCCTGGAAGGCCAGCTCATGCTGGGTGGCCGAGAAGCCGGAGCGCTTCAGCAGCGCGATGAAGCCGGGCAGGGCCCAGAAGGACAACGCGTTGGGAGAGGCAAAACTCTCCTGCACGCGGCTCACGGTCAGGTCGGTGGGAAAGCGCAGCGCCGGCAAAGGCTGCGGCATCGCATCGGGCTTCAATATGTCGACATTGGCGAAGTCCCAGGTGCCGGCATTGAGGGTGGCGTGCGCGGCCTCGAGCCGCTGCAGCAGCATGGTCTGCTGGTTGAGCCGCAGCACGCTGACATGATCGGCGTTCAGCACGTTTTTGTGCAATGTCACGTTGTCGGCGTGGAGAATCGCGACGCCATTCGGCGTCAGGCCGGAATCGGCCTGGCGCACCCAGAGCTGACCGCCATTGAGCGAGAGCGGACCGCCGCCAGCCTGAAGATAGGCGTTGTAGAGGCTCTCGGCGCGGCCGAACATGACGGCGGAGAGCGGGCTGATCGCGCCGGTGCCGAAGACCCCGAGCAGTGTGGCCAGCAACACCGGCATGGCCAGGAACTGCCAGGCGGAAATGCCCGCGGCGCGCGCCACCACCAGTTCCGACGAGCGCGACAGCCGCCAGAAGGCGAAAATGCCGCCGAGCAGGACCGCGAAGGGCAGGATCTGCAGCATGATCCATGGCACGCGGAAAAATTCGATCTCGACGACGATGCTGAAACCCGCATGCGGCGCGGTCGCGGATTCGCGCAGCAATTCGAGGAAGTCGAACAGCGACACCAGCGCCGACAAGGCGGCGAGCATGGCCAGCACCGCGAAGGCGAACTGACGGCCGATATAGCAGGCGAGCGTGAGCGGGATGGTCATGAGCGCACGGTCTGACGCGAAAACAGGAGAATGGCCGCGACCAGGCCCGGCGCCACCGCGGTCGCCCAGATCAGCGGCAGCAAAGCGAGGTTGCGTGCCGCGAGGTTGTTCACGCCAAGCCCCAGCGCGACGAGCAAAGTCACGGCCAGGACGGCGGAGACCGGGCGCACGATCCCGCCATGGCGGCGGAACATCCCCCGCAGCGCGGCGAACAGGCCGATCAGCGTGAAGCTGATCACCGCCAGCGGCGCGGTCAGGCGCCGATGTGCCTCCACCACCCATTTGGCGCGGTCCGGTCCGGTGATGGTGCGGGGCGGGTGCAGCAATTGCCGGAGCGGGGCCTCGGCGGAATCCGTCAGTTCCGGCGTGTAGCCCTGGGACGCCTGGGCCAGGGAGACGGTGTAGGTGTGGAAATCGAGAACATCGAGGCGGCCGGTCCGCGGGTCCACCTCCTCGCGCGACCCGTGCTGGAGCAGCACTTCCGGCCCTTGCGGGGTGACCGCCAATTGCCCGCTCTGCGCCAGAATGGTGGCCGGATTCCGCGGATCGCGGCCGTCCTCGATCAGGATGCCGCGCAGGCTGTCATCCGGGTTGCGCGCCTGCACATAGACCGTGACATTGGCCGCCACCGGCGTGAACACGCCTGGCTGCAGCAGGAAGGCGGCGATCTGGTTGCGGATCTCGAATTCGTAAGCGCGGAAGGCGGTGAGCGAAGCCGGCACCAGCACGAGATTCAGCAGATAGCAGAACAGCATGGTTCCGGTGGCGATCAGCAGGGCCGGCCGGGCGAGGGTGACGTCCGACATGCCGGCGGCGCGCATCACCGTCAGCTCGCGGTCGCCGGCCAGCCGCGTATAGACGAACAGTACGACGATGAAGCACGTGATCGGCAGGATGGTGGCGACAAAACTGGGCACGAGCAGCATGGTCAGCCGCAGGAAAACGAACGGCGAAAGCCCATGGCTGACGATGATCTGGATGAAGCGCAGGGACTGGGTGAGCCAGATCAGGGCGACCAGCCCGGTGGTGACCAGGAGCAGCGCCACCAGGAGTTGGCTGAAAATATAGTGGTCGATCCGGCTAAGGCGGGGGCGGCGCTCCATATCCGCAGGTTCTGGCTGGGAGCCGCCGTAAACGCAAGGGCGCCGAGGTGGCGTTACCAGCGCCGGGCGTTGCTCCGGCTGAGGCTGTACAGCACCGCGATGACGACCGCGACCAGCACGATGGCTTCGCCGAGCGAGAGGTGGCCGAGCAGGCGGAAGATCACCGAATAGATCAGCCCATGGACGATCGAGGAGACGATGATATGCGTGAGCCACCCGCCGCTGAACGCGTGCGCGTAACCATAGCCGTAATGCGCGGAATAGGCCGGATGATAGCCTGCGCTGAAGCCGGAGTGGTAGCCATACCCATAACGGGAGAGATGGATGAGGGGGGACATGGCGATCCTTCTACCGCTTTGCGCCGGGCCGCTCCAGGCCTGCCGCCCGGCTCAGCGGGTTTCGGCGCGCAGCGGCCTTGGATATCGTGCCCAGCCGGGCACCACCCGGCTCATGGCGGCGGCGGAAATCACCGCGGCAAGCGTGAAAGGCAAGACGACATCAATGGCAAATAACAGGCCGGCATGCAGCAGGGCCGGACACATCGCCAAGGCGATGCCGGGCGGGTGGACGATTCGCAGCAGCGGAAGAAGGATCGCCGCGCTCAGTGCCGCCAGCATCGCCACGCCGGGACCGAAGCCGAGGACCAGGCTGGCCACGGTGCCGATCGCCGCGCCGGCCACCGAGCCGCACACGACGGCGAGCGGCTGGGCAATCGAGACCTCCGGCAGATAGGCCAGGATCGCCAACGTCGCGGCGAAGGGCGGGATCAGAAAAACCCCGCCGTCGGCGTGATCGAGCCTTGCCAGGGCGCCAAGCAATAGCGCCATCCATAAGCAGGCCAACATGTTGGGGCGAAGCGCAGTGCCCCAACACGCGACCATACGGGCCGGCAACGGGCCGCCGTGGCTCATGATCGGACCGCTACCTTAAGCGTTCTCAAGGGCCGCGTCGAACGCGTCCATGGCGCGGGTGGTATAGACCAAGGCCGCGCCTGCATTCACAGCGATGGCGGTCCCCAGCGCCTCGGCGATCTCTTCCTTGGAGGCGCCGAGCTTCCGGGCGGCTTCGGTATGAACCGCAATACAACCGTCGCAACGCAAGGAGATGGCCACCGCCAGCGCGATCAGCTCTCGGGTCTTGGCATCGAGATGGCCGGTCTTTACTCCGGCGCCGGAGAGGGCGGCATAGGCTTTAACCGTGTCGGGCGCCAATTTGGCGACGCCGCCGACACCGGCTACGACCTGTTGACGATAAATGTTCCAATCCATCATGTGCATGACCGACATCCTTGTGTTTGAAGCGTCCCCAACACTAGGCTTTCCGCCCCCTTCCGCGAATGCCGGCGCGGCGCGAAGACATGGCCGCGCGGATCAAAGCGGAACGCCGTGACAGCGGTCGCGCCACGGGATGGGGATATGTTGAGCGGTCTGGCGCCGTTGCTGCATGTCCGCCCGGAGCTCGAGGATTTCTGCCGTTTCGGCGGCGATTGGCGGTCGCCGCACGACCAGATGCATGGCGGGGCCCATTTCCATATCGTCACCCAGGGGCAATGCGTGCTGGAGCGCTCGCACCGCGACGTCCTGACGCTGCAAGCCGGCGATGTGCTGCTCTTGCCGCATGGAGACCGGCATGTGCTGCGCGCGCCGAACGCGGGGCCGGCCGGCGGCCCGCCGGTCAGCGTTACTTACAGCAATGCCATCCGCATCAAGACCAGCGTGGGCGTCGGCATCGGCGCCGAGCTGATCTGTGGAAGCCTGCATTTTGAGGTGGCGCCGGATAATCTGGTGATTGCCGCTCTGCCGGACGTGATCGTCCTGCGTGCCGGCCAGGAAGCGTTGGCCGAGCGGTTCGTTGCCCTTATGGCGTCGATTCGAGATGAGCTGGACGGCGCCCGGCCGGGGGCAGCCTCCATTGCCGCCGATCTGGCCCGCGCCATGTTCGTCATGATGCTGCGGCGCCATCTCGAGGACCATCCGCCGCCCGCGGGGCTCCTGGCGCTGCTGGCCCATGGAATGACGGCGCCGGCGGCGCTCGCCATGTTGCGCGATCCGGCGCGCGACTGGTCGCTCGACGCGCTGGCGGACATCGCCGCCGCGTCGCGCGCGACATTGGTGCGGGCCTTCCGCAAAACCGCCGGCGTGCCCCCACTGACCTTCCTGATGGGGCTGCGCCTCGGCCTGGCGCGCCAGCTTCTGCTCGCCGGCCATGAGTCCGTCGGCCAAATCGCCGACGCTGTCGGCTATCAATCAGAGGCCGCTTTCAGCCGCGCGTTCCTGCGCCAGTTCGGCGTGCGGCCGGGGCGGTTGCGCGGCCGGAAAGCAGCCGCTTTTTGAAAAAAGCGGCGCAAAAGCTTTTTGTTATGCTGGGCCATGGGCTGTGTCGCCGACAACGCCCATGGCCCAGAGTAAATAAAGTTTTTTTGCTACTTTTTGTTCACAAAAAGTAGTCTTTTGCTTTTTCCTTCCTCCTTGTCTTCCCGCCTGGCCAAGGCGGCGAGCACGGTGCGTTCGGACTGCTGGAGGTAAGCATCCAGCGCCGCGGCGGCCTCTTGCGGGCGGCCTTGCTCGAGCAAGGCGAGGATACCGGCATTCATGTCGACATAAGGCGCGTGCAGCAGTTCGGGGTTGTCGAGCAGGAAGAAGCTCAGGCGCAGCTCCGCCGCCACCTGGGCGTAGAATTCGCTGAGGCGCGTGCTGTCGGCCAGCGCCACGATCGCCGCGTGGAACAGCATGTTGGCGCTGCCGACCGCGTGCCAGTCCTGCTGCTCGCGGGCTGCCTTCGCGTGATCGACGGCTTCATGCATGCGGGCCGTTGCCGGGTGTTTCGGATATGATTGGGCCAGAGCGCGGTGTTCGATCATCCGCCGCACGCGGTAGATATCGATCACCGAAGAAATGGTCGGCGTCGTAACGAACACGCCGCGATTGGCCTTGTGTTCCAGCAAGCCTTCCTTGGTCAGCAGCCGGAAGGCTTCGCGCAGCGTGTTGCGCGAGACGCCGAGTTGCGTGCAAAGCGCCTGCTCCGAGAGGCGTTGTCCTGGCTTGAAGTCTCCGTCGATCAGGCAGTTTCTCAGCGTATCAGCCAATTTTTGGGGGAGCGGAAGCGCTGGGGCTTGGTGCATTTCTCTTCGTTTGTCCTGCCGGGTGCGGCCATTTTGACGGGGCCTGGGGGCGTTCCTTATCTGAAGCCCGCGCCAGCGGCTATCCCTGGTGACGGGCCGGGATGCAGGGCGGTGGGCGGGGTGGGCCGCCGGATTCGGCAGAAAAAGCGCTGAAAAAGCAGCGTGCGGCTAATAATTGACCAAATGTTGGTTATGAATTTGGCTTTATTGTAGGAAGAGTTGAATCTTATTGTTCAACAAGATTGACGGGGACGTATTTGTGCCGCAATTGGCGTCAGTCGTCGTGAATGTGGGGCGGCAGCCATAAAGCGGAGGGATTAGGTGGAGCAGGCAACAACCATTACGGCGACGGCGGGCATGATGCCCCGGGCGGCGCGGCGCAAGGATTTTCTCGCGGCAATCATGATCATGGCCATGGCCGCTGTCGGGCCTGGCTTCATCACGCAGACCGCGACGTTCACGGCCAAGCTCGGCGCGGCCTTCGCCTTCGCGATTTTGGCCTCGGTGGTCATCGATTTCGTCGTGCAGCTCAATATCTGGCGCGTCGTCACGATCACCAAGATGCGCGCCTCGGATATCGCCAATGCCGCGATCCCCGGTTCGGGCTACCTGCTCGCGGTACTGGTGATCGTTGGCGGCCTGTTCTTCAATATCGGCAACATTGCCGGCGCGGGGCTGGGCCTGAACGCGTTGCTGGGTACCGATCCGAAAATCGGCGGCGCCCTCGCGGCGCTGGTCGCCATCGGCATCTTCATCTCCAAGCGCGCCGGCATCGCCATGGACCGCGTGGTGCTGGGCGCGGGCATCGTCAAGCTGATCCTGGTCGTCTATGCCTGCATTGCGGCGGCGCCCCCGGTCGGCGCGGCGTTCCACCAGACCTTCGCGCCGAGTCATATCGATTTCGCAACCATCACCACCATCGTCGGCGGCACGGTCGGCGGCTATATCACCTATGCCGGCGCGCATCGCCTGTTGGATAAGGGCGCGGTCGGGCCGGAGAATCTGGCGGCGGCGAATCGCGCCGCTCTCACCGGCATTCTCGTCACCGGCGTGATGCGTTACATCCTCTTCCTTGCCGTTCTCGGCGTGGTTGCCGCCGGCACGGTGATCCACATTTCCGGCAAGGCGGCGAATCCTGCCGGCCAGGCCTTCCTCGCTTCGACCGGCGCCATCGGTTACCGCCTGTTCGGGGCGGTGTTCCTGGCCTCGGCCATGACCAGCATCATCGGCGCGGGTTACACCTCCGTCTCCTTCCTGACCGCGTTCAAGAAGGGCATGACCGAGCGCAACCGCAACATCGCAACGGTCGGCTTCATCGCCTTTTCATTGGTCTGCTTTATCCTTTTGAAGACCACGCCCGCGGCCATGCTGGTGTTCGTCGGCGGCCTTAACGGGCTGGTGTTGCCGATCGGCCTGTCGATCTTCCTGTATGCCGCTTACGCGTGCAAGCATCTCATGGGTGGGTACCGCTATCCGCGCTGGCTGCTGGTGGCGGGGGTGCTAGTCTGCCTGGTGACCTGGTATATGGCGTATAAATCCATCGGGCCGATTTTCGCGTTCTTGAGCATGTAAGGGAGACCAGGCGCATGGTTAACGTAGATCTGAACAGTGACCTTGGCGAAAGCTATGGCGCCTGGAAAATGGGTGATGATTCCACGCTGCTCGGCGTGGTTTCCAGCGCCAACATCGCCTGCGGCTTTCATGCGGGCGATCCGGCGGGGCTGCTGAAATCGGTGCGCGATGCCGCGGCGCGCGGCGTCGCGATCGGCGCGCATGTGTCCTATCCAGACCGCGTCGGCTTCGGCCGGCGCGACATGGATGTGACGAGCGAAGAACTGATCGGCGACGTGATCTATCAGATCGGCGCGCTGCAAGGCATCGCCCGGGCGGCGGGCACTGCCGTGCGCTATGTGAAGCCGCATGGCGCGCTGTACAACCATATCGCCAAGAATGAACGCCAGGGCCGCGCAGTGATCGAGGCGATCAAGCTGGTCGATCCCGATCTGGTGCTGATGGGGCTGGCCGGCACGCCGATTCTGCAGCTTGCCCGGGGGGAAGGGTTGAAGGTGGTGGCTGAGGTGTTCGCCGACCGTGGCTACACGCCGGAGGGGCTGCTTGTCTCCCGCCGGGAGCCCAATGCCGTGTTGCACGATGCGGATTTCGTGGCCGCGCGGATGCTCAACTTCGTGCGCACCGGCACGGTGGCGGCGGTCGACGGTACGGAAATCCGCATCGAAGCCGAATCGATCTGCGTGCATGGCGACAGCCCCGGCGCGGTGACGATGGCGCAAACCATCCGGCGCGTGTTCGAGAGCAATGGGGTCGCGGTGAAATCCTTCCTGCCGGCGGCCGCGTAAGCAAAGTTTTCTTTTCATGCGCTTTCTGCCTTTGAATTTGACGAGCTTTCTGGTCGAGTTGAACGATCTCGACGAGACGCTGGCGTTGCTGGCCGCCTTGCAGGCGAATCCCTTGCCCGGCATCCGGGAGATGGTGCCGGCGGCGCGGACTTTGATGATCGGCTTTGCCGCTGAAACGACCAGCGCCGAGGCGCTGGCGGCAAGCCTCTCGCAGCTGGATCTGGTGGCGCCGGTCCGCCAGGATGACAGGATCGTCGAGGTGCCGGTCGATTATCAGGGCGAGGATCTCGCGGAAGTTGCCGAACTCACCGGTCTGAGCGTCGAAGACGTGATCCGGCGCCATGCGGCGGGCGAATACAAGGTGGCGTTTTGCGGCTTTGCGCCCGGCTTCGGCTATCTCGTCGGCGGCGATCCGGCGCTGCACGTGCCGCGCCGCAAATCGCCGCGCTTGCGCATTCCCGCTGGCACTGTGGCTTTGGCGGGGCATTTCACCGGCGTCTATCCGCAAGCCAGCCCGGGCGGCTGGCAATTGATCGGCACCACGCCGGTGAAGATGTGGGACATCGCCCGCAATCCTCCGGCTTATTTCCAGCCGGGCTACCGCGTGCGGTTCATCGATCTCGCCACGGTCAAAACGCAGATTTCCGTCTCCGCGCCAACGGCAAGCACGGACGCGCCGCCCGCCACAGCGGCCGGGGACGATGAAGTTCAATTCTCCGTCACCGCCGCGCCGCTGCCGGCCTTGTTCCAGGATCTCGGGCGCTTCGGCCAGACCGGGCAGGGCGTGTCAGCTTCCGGCGCGCTGGATCGCGGCGCTTTCAAGGCGGCCAACCGGATGGCTGGCAATGACGAAAGCGAGCCCTGCCTGGAACTGATGGGCGGTGGCTTCTCCTTCCGCAGCAGCGGGCGCGCGGTGATCGGCGTTGCCGGCGCACCGTGCGGCATCACGATCCGCACCGCGCAAGGCAAAATTTTCACGGCGCAGACCGGCACGCCTTTGGCGCTGGAGGCCGGCGACGAGGTGAGCTTCGCCGCGCCGGCCAGCGGGGTGCGTTCCTATCTGGCGGTGCGCGGCGGCTTCAAGGTGGCGAAAATTCTCGGCAGCGCCGCCACCGATACGCTGGCGATGGTCGGTCCCGCGCCGGTGCAGGCGGGCAGCGCGCTCACCGTCAATGACGCCAAAACGGTTTCCGCCAGCGTCGCGCTCGAAGAAATCCCGGCCTTCGCGTTTCCCAAAGCGGGGGAAATCGTCACGCTCGACCTCATCCTGGGGCCGCGCCCGGACTGGTTTACGGCGCAGGCTGTGGAAACGCTGACCGGTACCGATTGGGTGGTGACGCCGCAATCCAACCGTGTCGGCATCCGGTTGGATGGCGACGGGGTTCTGGAACGCAGCCGCTCCGATGAGCTGCCCAGCGAAGGCACGGTGACCGGCGCGGTCGAGGTGCCGCCGAACGGCAAGCCCCTGCTGTTCCTGGCGGACCATCCGCTCACCGGCGGTTATCCGGTCATCGGCGCTGTCGCCGAGTATCATCTGGACCTGGCGGGGCAGATTCCGGTGGGCGCGAAAATCCGCTTCAGGTCCGTGGCGCCGTTCGCGGAAATCAGGCCAAGCAAAGGAAGAGCTACTTTTTGTGAACAAAAAGTAGCAAAAAAACTTTGTTAACTTTGGGCCGTGCTGGTTTCACTGCCACCGGCCCAGCGTAACCAAAAATTTTTTGCGCCGCTTTTTTTAAAAAGCGGCCACTTTCTTTCTATCAATTCCATCGAAACGCCTATGTCTTTAGGAATACCCATGAAGAAAATCCTGATCGCAAATCGCGGGGAAATTGCCGTCCGCATCATCCGGGCCTGCCGGGATTACGGCGTGCGGTCGGTCGCCGTTTATGCGGATCCGGACGCCGAGGCGCCGTTCGTGGCGCTCGCGGACGAGGCCTATGCCTTGTCCGGTGTGAAGCCGGCGGAGACCTATCTCGACATCGGCAAGCTGCTGGAGGTGGCGCGCCGCGCGCAGGTGGATGCGGTGCATCCCGGCTACGGTTTTCTCTCCGAGCGCGCGGAATTCGCCCGCGCCGTCGCCGATGCCGGGCTGATCTGGATCGGCCCGGATGCGGATGTAATCGACGCGCTGGGCGACAAGGTTTCGGCGCGGCGGATCGCGCAGTCGGTCGGGGCGCCGCTGGTGGCCGGCAGCAATGGGCCGGTGGCGTCCGGCGAGGAAGCGTTGGCCTTCGCCAAGCAGCATGGCCTGCCCATGGCCATCAAGGCGGCTTATGGCGGCGGCGGCAGGGGCATGAAGGTTGCCCGCGCGCTTGGCGAGGTCAAGGAACTTTACGAATCGGCGGTGCGCGAGGCGGTAACGGCGTTCGGGCGCGGCGAATGTTTCCTGGAGCGGTTCCTGGACCGGCCACGGCATATCGAGGCGCAAATCATCGCCGACAAGCATGGCAAGGTGGTGGTGCTGGGCACGCGCGATTGCTCGCTGCAGCGCCGCAACCAGAAGTTGGTGGAAGAGGCGCCGGCGCCCTTCATCACCGATGAGCAGCGCCGGATTATTGAAGAGTCCGCCAAGAAAATTTGCGCGGCGGCGGGATATTCGAGCGCCGGCACGGTGGAATTCCTGCTCGGGCAGGATGGCACGATCTCCTTCCTCGAGGTGAACACGCGGCTGCAGGTCGAGCATCCGGTTACCGAGGAAACCACGGGCGTGGATCTGGTCATCGAGCAGTTCCGCGTTGCCGAAGGCAAGGCGCTGTCGATTTCCGAAACGAATCTGAGCCGCGGTCACGCGTTCGAATTCCGCATCAATGCCGAGGATCCGGCCCAGGGCTTCCTGCCCACGCCCGGTCGGGTCGTGCTGTTCGAGCCGCCTTCGGGGCCCGGCGTGCGGCTGGATAGCGGCGTGGTCGCCGGGTCGGTCATTCCCGGCCAGTATGATTCGCTCATCGCCAAGCTGATCGTCACCGGCAGCACCCGTGAGGAGGCGCTGAAGCGCGCGCGCCGGGCCTTAAGCGAGTTCAGGATCGAAGGGCTGGCGACGGTGCTGCCCTTCCACAAGGCCGTGCTGGAGCATCCGGATTTCATCGGGGAGGGCGGCATTGCCGTTCACACGCGCTGGATCGAGACGGATTTCCGGGCTGATTTGGCGCCCGCGGCGCGGCCCGAGCCGGTGGAAACGCCGGAACTCGTGCGCCTGCCGATAGAAATCGACGGCAAGCGCCATCAGATCGGCCTGCCGCGCAGCTTTCTCGCGGGCATGTCGCACGCGCCGCAGCCTGACACGGCCCCGGCGGCGGGCGTTGATGACGCCGCCATCCGCGCGCCCATCGCAGGCAGCATCCAGGTTTGGAAAATCGAGGACAAGGCCGAGGTCCAGGCCGGCGACCTGCTGGCGGTGATGGAGGCGATGAAAATGGAAGTGCAGGTCACCGCCGCCCGCGCCGGCACCATCCGGCTGGTGGCCCAGCCGGGGGCGTTTGTGAATGCCGGCGATGCGATCGGGCATTATGAGTAAGGGAAAGTAAGCGGCCGCTTTTAAAAAAAAGCGGCGCAAAAATTTTTGTTATGCTGGGCCTGAGGCTGTGTCGGCGCCAACGCCCATGACCCAGCATAACAAAGTTTTTTTGCTACTTTTTGTTCACAAAAAGTAGCCTTACTAAACTATAGTTTCAGCCGCAGCCCGGCGAAAACGCCGACGGGCGCGGCGATGCTGTAGCTGCGTGGATTGTCGAAATTCGGGGCTTGCGCCACGAAGACGCCGCCGGTCGGTGAGAAAGTCCCGTAATTGTAGTAGGTCGTGTCGGTGACGTTATCGATTTCTCCGAAGAATTGCAGCTTCGGCGTCACCTGGTACGTGGTTGTCAAATTCAGCACGAAATAGCCGGGCAGGGGCTTGGTCTGGTTCGATTCGTCGCCGAACAAAAAGCTCGAGGTCTGCGCGTACGCGTTGAACCCGAGGGTCCATTTTGGCGTGACCTTGTAACCGGCGCCGAATTTAACGAGATTTTGTGGAATGCCGGGCAGATGGTCGCCGGGCATGATGGCGATGTTGCCGTTGGCGTCCGCCGCCGGACTGTTGGATTGTTCGATGAAGGGGCTTTGAAAGGTCGCCTCCGTCAGGGAGTAGGTAAGATAGGCGTTCCACCGGTCGGCATCGAGCCGGGTCTGGAAATCGGCGCCCTGCCGCAGCACGTTCCCGACATTGCTGAAAAAGCCCATGCCGATCGGATTGAACGGCGATTGCAGAAACTCGATGTCATCATTGGCGACAGAGTGATAGTAATCGACGTTGTAGCTGAAGATTGCATCGGCCGGGCCCGGGATGGCGCCGCGAAACCCCGCTTCGAAGGTCCGCACCACAATCTGCTTGAGGTCGGGGTCGCCGGAAATGAAATTCGCCAGATCGCAGGAATCCTCGGGGCTGGCGCAGGAAAGTTCCGCCGGTGTCGGCGCGGCGTTGGCTTCCGAATAGCTGCCATACAACGTCATGGCGGGCATCACATTGTAGGTCGCGCCGATGGTTGGGTTGGCATGCATGTAGTAATGCCCGCCATTCAGGCCGCCGGGGGGCGAATTCGGGTCCGGCGGGTTCTGGTCATGCAGGACGAGGTCGGCGATGTTGAGCCGGCCGCCCATGGTCAGCGCCAGCCTGTCCGTGAGGTTGAGCGTGTCGGTCAGATAGGCGCCGTAATAGGCGTTGCGGATGACGATGTCGGCCGGCACGGTGCCAGGCTCGTCCACCAGGAAACCGGGATTGGGAATGCCCGGCGGCGTGAAAAAGACGCGGTTATCGGTAATCCCGCCATCAAAGGCGCCGGCATCGTACTTGGTGAACCCGCCATCATAGCTCACCCCGCCGACAAGATTGTTGTGGAGGCCAAAAACCGGTGCGGTGTTAGTGAGCTGGACCGAGCCGCCATAGCCGTTGGTGTTGGTCGTGCTCAAATCGAGCTGGGCGTAGGGAAAGAAGCCGGCTTCATTGGGCGTTGGCAGAAAATTAGGAATCGGCGCCCCGCCGGTGGTTGTGCTCACGGGATTGCCGGGGCCGCCCTGGCATAGAAACGCCTCATTCGGGCCAGGGCCGCAGGGCAGATCGAACGGGCCGTTGCCGTTGGTCAGGCGCTCCAGCAGATATTGATAATAGGCCACGACCTGCAGTGAGGTGTCTGCTGTTAACTGGTCGTTAAAGGATGTGCCCAGCTTCAGATATTTGTCGGCGATCTGGTTGGGGCCGGTGAATTGCGCTGAGCGGTCGACACTGAGGATCTGCACCGGGACCGTGCCGGGGCCATCGAGCACCGAATTGGCCAGCGTCAGGTTGAGGTGCAGCGACGCATGGTCGTTGCGCCAGCCGAAATCTCCATAGAAATTCTGAATGTCGGACGATTGCAGGTCGCGCCACCCGCCTTCGTGGGTCTCGCCGAGATCGACATAGGCGGCGACGTCACCGGCCTGCTTGCCATATTCGAGATTGCCGGTGATCTTGTCGAAGGAGCCGCCGGAAACCTCCAGCTCGCCGCCGTGATAATTAAAGCCGTCCTTCATCTGGACATTGAGCGCGCCGCCCAACGCATTCAGCCCGAACACAGGGTTGCCGTCTTCCAGGGTGGTTGAGGCAATCGCCTCATCGGGCAGCAGGCTCCAGATCACGACATCGCCGAAGGGCTGATTGAAGCGGACGCCGTTGACATAGACGCTCAAGCCCTGCGGCGTCCCCTGAATCGGCGAGGCCTGGAAGCCATGGTACATGATCGACGGCTGGTAGGGATTCGCCTGGCTGTTGACGGCGTTCACGCCGGCCGCCGTCAGATTCAGGGTGTCGGTCAGAGAGGCGGTGCCGTTCACGCGCAAATCTTTCGACGTGAAAACCTGCACCGGATGCGGCCATTTCGCGATGTTGACCCCCGAACTCCGGATGGGCGACGTCGAGATCGTGACCTCGGGCGTCGTGTAGCTGCCTGCAGATGCCGGGGGCGCTGGTGTGGCCGTGCCAGTGGTCGTGCCCGTCGGGGTCGGTTGGCCGGCCGTTTGCCCCCAGGCGGGGAGCCCGGTGGCGCCCGCCGTCACGGTAACGGCCAGAATCAGGAGCCCGCGCCCATACCGGCCTGCATGTTCCCGCGTCATTTAATTCTCATCTCCCCTTACGTGAACATTCTTCGGTTCACCGGGGAAGTCATATCAGCTCATAGGCCTTTCGTATCGGGAGGTTTTCCCGAAATCGCCGGGAGTTTTTCCTGATCCGCCGGCGGGAGCCATTTCGCCCTTGCTCTCGGGCGCGACCCTGGGCAGTTTTTCCTGTTAGATGGGGCGTGGCCGCTTAGGAGGCTGCGCTTTCGGGAGGATAAAAAATGTCGCTTCGGGCGCGATTGATCCTGTCTATCATGGCCGTGATGCTGGCGGCGATCGCACTCAGCGCCGGATCCGTGGTTTTGAACGGCCGGCGCCAGGTTCGCACCGAGCTCAGCACCGCGTTGATCGTCTCTCAGGCTTCGGTCGCCAGCAATCTGGCTTTGATCGACGAGTCGGGTGGTGAGCCGGGGGGAGTGGATCGGCTGGTGCGGATCTTCAACGGCTCACGCAATGTCGAGGCGTTGCTTGCCGCGGCCGATGGCCGCATCCTGGCGCGGTCGGTTCCGTACCGGGCGAAGGCGCCGGCGCCGGCCTGGCTCGTCCGGCTCTTGAATCCCGCCCTGGCGCCGGTCTCTTTCCCGCTTCGGGGGCAGGGCCACCCGACTTTGGTGCTGCGCGCGACTGCCTTGAATGAAAGCTCTGAGGTCTGGGCGAACATCACCAATGACGGCCTCTTCGTGCTTCTGTTCCTGGTGCCGGCGATTTTCCTGATCTGGCGGACCGCCGGTTGGATCCTGTCCCCGTTGTCGGGGCTGGCGGCCGGCATGGCCGGGCTGCGCGCCGGGGAGAAAGAGGCGCTGGTCGCGGAGCAGGGGCCGCTTGAATTGCGCGCGCTGACCGCGACGTTCAACCGCCTTGTTGAGGAGCTCGCCGCGCGCGCGGCACAGGCTGCGCGTCTCGAAGCGCAAATGGCGCGCATCCAGGCCGAAGAACGCGCCGATCTTGCACGCGACCTCCATGATGATATCGGGCCGCTGCTTTTCCTGGCGAAAATTGATCTCGCGTCACTCGCACGCCATCCGTTCCTTGAGTCCCGAAAGGAGCTTCGCGAGACCGCGTCGGGCGTTATCGAACATCTCAGCCAGATCCAGGCGAGTCTGCGGGACATTCTGAACCGGCTTCAGCCGCGCCGCGACTCTGAGTTCTCGCTTGCCGAGGCCGCCGAGACATCGTTGGCGCATTGGCAGGCGCGTTACCCGGACATCGCCTTTCAGCTGGACGCCGTCCAGGCCCCGTCCCGGCTGTCGCCGCCCATTCTCGACGCCGCGTGCCGTGTCATCACCGAATCCATCAGCAACGCCGTCCAGCACGCCGAACTCTCCTATCTTTCGATCACGCTGACGGGGAGCGCCGCGGACGAAGTGGGGATCGTCGTAAGAAATGACGGTCTCATCCAGTCCCCCGCAAAGGAGCGCGGATTTGGCCTGCGCAACATGCGCGACCGGGTGGAGGCCTGCGGCGGGCGGTTTACGGCCTTTCATGATGCTGCGGCATCCGCCTGGACCGTGCACGCCGTGATGCCGCTTGGCGCGCCGGCCGGCAACCATCGGGCTGATGCGGCATGAAGATCCTCGTCGTCGACGATCACGCGGTGGTCCGTTCCGGATTCGCCCGGCTCTTCTCCGAGCGCCCTGAAGCCACGGTGCATTACGCGACCACCGGCCAGGAGGCGCTGCGGTTGGCGCGGGAGATGCGCCCCGAAATCATCATTCTGGACCTCGACATGCCTGATGTCAGCGGCTTCGCCTTGCTCAAAAGGCTTCGGCTCGAGGCCCAGGATGCCCGTATCCTGATCGTCACGATGTATGCCGACATCGCCTATGTCGACCGGGCCATCGAAATGGGCGCCACCGGCTACGTCACAAAAAGTGCCGCGCCGGAAGAGTTGCTGACGGCGGTCGACCATGCCGGCGCCGGGAAACGTTATATCGAAGCCTCGATCTGCCGGGCGATGGTCCAGCGCGCCCAGAACATGAAAGACCACGGCGCCGAACTGACGCCGCGCGACATCGACGTGATTCGTCTTCTCGCCGAGGGCAGAAGCGTCGGGGAGATCGCTGGGAGCATCGGCGTCAGTTACAAGACGATCGCCAATAACTGCTCGATGCTGAAGGCAAAGCTCGGCCTTGAGGATATCAAGGACCTCATTCGCTACGCGGTCGCATGGAAATTGAACGGCCGCGACCTCGGTTGAGGCAGGCGTGCCGGCTTGTTGAGCGCGCGGCGGCAATGGTAGGGCAGGAACACAAGATGCGGCCGCGCACGGTTTCGGTCGCCGGGTGTTGGGAAAGGAAGTTGATCATGCGCGTCGCGGTTCTTGATGATTGGCAGGGCGTTGCCGAATCGGCGGCCGATTGGTCCGCCTTGCGCGCCCGTGCGGAAGTGGTGTTTTTCCACGAGGCCTTCGCCAGCGAAGATGACGCCGCGGCGCAACTGGCGGATTTCGACATTCTGATGCCGATGCGCGAACGCACGCCGTTTCCGGAATCGCTGATCGCGCGGCTGCCGAAGCTCAAATTTTTCGCGATGACCGGCAAGCGTGCGGGCGCGATCGATTTCGCGGCGCTGGCCAAACGCCAGGTCGTGACCTCTTACAGCCTGGATGGCGGCAATGGCGAGGCCACCGCCGAGTTGACGCTGGGGCTGATGCTGGCGGCGGCGCGCGCCATTCCGGCGGCGGATGCCGCGATCCGGGCCGGCGGCTTCCAGGCCGGCGTGCCCGCGGGCACCCAGCTCGCGGGCAAGACGCTCGGGCTGATCGGGCTCGGCCGGCTCGGCAGCCTGATGGCGCGCTATGCGGCGGCTTTGAACATGAACGTGCTGGCGTGGAGCCCGAACCTGACCGCGGAACGCGCCGCTGCCGCCGGCGCGCGCTTCGTGCCGCGTGACGAATTGCTCGCGCAGGCCGATGTCGTAAGCCTGCATATCGTGCTCGCGCCGACCACCAAGGGCATGATCGGCGCGCGTGAACTAGGGCTGATGAAGACCGGCGCGATCCTGATCAACACCTCGCGCGCCCCCCTGGTCGACGAGGCGGCTTTGATCGCGGAACTGCGCGCGGGACGGCTGGTCGCAGCGCTCGACGTCTACGACCGTGAGCCGTTGCCGGCGGACCATCCGCTGCGGCATCTGCCGAACACGGTGCTGACGCCGCATCTGGGCTATGGCGCCATCGAGGCGTTCCGCTCGTTCTACAGCCAGGGCATCGAAAACGTGCTGGCGTTTCTGGATGGCGCGCCGATCCGGCTGCTGACGTAAGAAAAAAGAAGCCGCTTTTTGAAAAAAGCGGCACCAAAAACTTTTGTTTACGCTGGGCCTGAGGCTGTGTCGCTGCCAACGCCCATGGCCCAGCATAACAAAGTTTTTTTGCTACTTTTTGTTCACAAAAAGTAGCCTTCCTTTTTGTTTCCTTCCTGCCTTCACCCGGCGGCTTCGTCGTAAGCCCGGTGCGGCAGATCCGTCACCAGCATGCAGCCTGGCGCATGCGCCAGGAAGAAGGGCAGCTTCGCGTGCTGGAGCGCCGCCTGGCTGGTCACGCCGCAGGCCCAGAACAGCGGTACTTCGCCGGGTTCCACCGGCACCGCGTCGCCGTAATCGGGGCGGGAAAGATCGGAAATGCCGATCGCGGCCGGATCGCCCGCATGCACCGGCGCGCCATGCATCTGCACGAAACGGCCGGAGATTTTTGCCGCGCGGTCCGCGTTATCCGCGGAGAACGGCCGCATCGAGACCACCATCGGGCCACCGAACGGGCCAACGGCTTTCGTTTGGATCGAGGTGCGGTACATCGCCACATTGCGGCCGAGGCGGACATGGCGCATCTCCAGCCCTTCCTCCATCAGCGCGTGCTCGAAGGTAAAGGAGCAGCCGATGGCGAACGTCACCAGATCGTCGCGCCAGAGATGGGCCACGTCCGTCGGTTCATCGGTGAACACGCCGTCGCGGTAGACGCGGTAGCGCGGCAGGTCGTGGCGAATGTCGATGCCCTGGCCGAGCGCCGGCAAGGACGGATCGCCCGGCTCGCTCATTGCCAGCACCGGGCAGGCCTGGGCGTTCAGCGCGCAGAATTCGGCGAAGAGCTTGGCCTGCTCGGCCGGCAGGATGGCGATGTTGGCCTGCACGAAGCCGGGCGCCGCGCCGCTGGTTTGGCCGTCATGTTGCCCGGCCCGCGCGGCCAGGCGCACTGCGGCGGCTTCGGTGGGGGTCAATCTTTCAAGCATCGTCCAGCCCTTCGTTTCAGGCGGCCAGACTACACAGATCGGCTGATCCTGCAATGCGAAAGAAAGTGGGCGCTTTTTGAAAAAAAGCGCCGCAAAAACTTTTATCGACTCTGGGCCATGGGCATTGTCGCCGACACAGCCCATGCCCTCCGGGGCTATTCCAACGGTGCTACGCACCGCCGGAACCTTCAGCCCCTCCGCCCAGCATAACAAAGTTTTTTTGCTACTTTTTGTTCACAAAAAGTAGCGCTTACTTTCTTCACCTGCATCGGATAGGTTCGCGGAAATCCTCCCGGACGGGGGGAGAACGAACGGAGGTAACGGAAAGAATGTCTAACCCGCGCTGGAAGCGGCGTCCCGAAGGCTCGACCTGGGGCGATTTCGGTCCTGACGATCAGGTCGGCCGGCTCAATCTGCTCACCCCGCAGAAAATCCGCGAGGGCATTGCCGAGGTGAAGGAGGCGCGTGCTTTCTGCCTCAGCCTGCCGCTGGATTTTCCCGGCGACAACGCGCTGAACCCGCGCCGCTACCCGCCGCAACTGCGCCCGACCTATCGCAGCGGCCTGCCGAACATGAATTACCTGATGCAGCGCGGCGACCCGCAGCTGACCGACGTGATGAATGACGACGCGGTGCTGCTGCACCTGCAATATTCCACGCAATGGGACAGTCTGGCGCATGTCGGCCAGTTGTTCGACGCCGATGGCGATGGCGTGCCCGAGCAGGTCTATTACAATGGGTTCCGCGCGCACGAGCATGTGGTCGGCCCGGTGCGCTATGAAGGCCAGGAGGTCGTGCCGACCCATGTCGAGCAGACCGGGGCTTATCGCCTTGGCATCGAGACCATGGCGGCGACCTGCGTGCAGGGCCGTGGCGTGATGATCGACCTCGAGGCCCATCTCGGCCGCGATTTCACCCGAGTCGGCTACGACACGCTGATGCGCATCCTCGAAGCCGATAAGGTTGAGGTGACGACGGGCGACCTGGTGTGCCTGCGTACCGGCTATGACCGGGTGTTGCTGGGCATGAACAAGCACCCGACGCAGCAGGGGCTGGACAGTTGTGCGGCTTTGGATGGCCGCGACCGGAAGCTTCTCGATTGGATCACCGATACCGGCCTCGCCGCGCTGATTTCGGACAATGCCGCAGTCGAGGCGCTGCCGCCCGGCGAGAGCCATGACCATCAATGCTCGGCGTTGCCGCTGCATGCGCATTGCCTGTTCAAGCTCGGCGTGCCGCTGGGCGAAATGTGGCTGCTTTCCGACCTTGCCGACTGGCTGCGCGCGAATGGCCGTTATCGCTTTTTCCTGACCGCCCCGCCGCTGCGCCTGCCCGGCGCGATCGGCTCGCCCGTCACGCCGGTCGGCACCGTGTAGTACAAGCCACAAAACTCCGAGGAAACGTCAAAAAATGTCGAAACGCTGGACCCGCATGATCCCGATCATGATGGTGACTTACATGGTCGCTTTCATGGACCGCACGAACATCTCCTTCGCCATTCCCACCATGGCGAAGGAGCTGCATCTCACCGCCACGCAACTTGGCTTCGCCTCCGGCGTGCTGTTCCTGTTCTACGCCGCCTCGCAGCCGCTCGGCGGCATGATCGCCGACCGTGGCTACGGTAAGCCGATGGTGGCGACGCTGATGATCCTCTGGGGTCTTTCCGAAGTGGCGCAGGGGTTCATTCAAACCCCGGCGGAGCTCATCATCGTGCGCTGCCTGCTCGGCCTGTTTGAAGGCGGGCTGATGGTCACGTTCCTGCTGATCGTGTGCAACTGGTTCACGGTGCGCGAGCGCGGCCGCGCCAACGGGCTCTGGTTCCTCTCTTTTCCCGTGGCGGCGATGGTGAGCGGGCCGATTGCCGGCTATATCCTGCATCTTTCCTCCTGGCGGATTCTGTTCATCGCCGAAGGCATCTTGCCGATCATCTGGTCGCTGGTCTGGATCTGGGGCGTCGCCGCGACGCCGCGTGAGGCGAAATGGCTCACCGAGGGCGAGCGGCGCGACCTGCAGGCCAAACTCGAGGCGGACCGAAAGGAAAATGCACCGCATCTGGACGAGGCGGCGCCGCGTTTGTGGCAGCAGATGTTCCGCGTGCCGGTGCTGATCTACACGCTGGCGCTGTTCCTGTGGAATTTCAGCTTTGTCGGGTTCATCATCTGGCTGCCCAGCATCCTGCACCAGGATAAGAGCCTGAGCGCGGTCACGGTCGGCTGGCTGGCCTCCTTGCCCTTCCTGGTGGCGGTGTTCGTCATGCTGTTCCTGGCCTGGGGCTCGGACAAATTCCACAGCCGCCGCCTGTTCGCCGCGGTGCCGATCGGCTTGTCCGGCGTGGTCTTCGTCATCGCCGCGCATTCCTATGCCGGCAACAGCCTGGCCGCCAATCTCGGCCTGCTGATCGTCGCCGGTTCCTTGCTCTACGGGGCACAGCCGATGATCTATGCGATTCCCGGCGATCTGGTTCCCACCCGCGTGGTCGCTACGGTCATCGGCATCGCCAATGGCATCGGCGTGGTCGGGGATTTCCTCGGCCCTTACGTGCTCGGCTTCGTGCGCCAGGCCACGGGGGATTTTGCCTCGGGCCTGTTCCTGCTCGGCGCCGCGTTGGTGGTTTCCGGCCTGCTGCTGGTGCTGGTGCGCGACCGCGCCCAGACCGCCGCGCTGCCGGAGGCAAAGCTTGTGACGGCCAACTAGGAAGGCAGAAAGTGGCCGCTTTTTGAAAAAAGCGGCACCAAAAACTTCTTTTATGCTGGGCGGAGGGGCTGAAGGTTCCGGCGGTGCGTAGCACCGTTGGAATAGCCCCGGAGGGCGTGGGCGTTGTTACTGACAAAGCCCACGGCCCAGCCATTTCGGCTTCTTCGGCTTCCCCATTGACCGGACTAACGCGGTCCTGTATCTCACGAAGGCATAATGATGCGAATAATTCTTATTTGCATCTAAGGTGAGGTATGGGAAGGAGTGGCGGGAGATGGCAGGTAGTCGTCCTGGACGCGTTTGGTTCGGTGCTTCGGTGGCGGTCGCCGCCTCATGGTTCGCCTTCGGGCCGCGTCCCGCGGCGGCGGACTCGATCACGCTCTACAGCGCGCAGCACGAACAGGTCGTCGACATGCTGACGGCGCAATTCACCAAGGAAACCGGCATTGCCGTGCGCGTGCATGAGGGGGAAGGGCCGGAGCTTGCAAGCCAGTTGCTCGCCGAAGGTTCGCATTCGCCGGCCGACGTGTTTTTCACCGAGAATTCGCCCGAGCTCGTGCTGCTCGATGAGCACAAGCTGCTGGCGCCGGTCGCCCCCGCCACGCTCGCCCGCGTGCCGGCTTCCGACAGCGCGCCGGACGGGCACTGGATCGGCCTGCTCGCCCGTGAAAACGTGCTGGCCTACAATACGAATTTGATCAGCGCCGGGGCGCTGCCCGCCTCGCTGCTGGACCTCGCGCAGCCTGCCTGGAAGGGCAAAATCGCGATCGCGCCGGCGGATGCGGATTTCCTGCCGCTGGTGAGCGCGGTGGTCAGGCTGAAGGGCAAGGCGGCCGCGCTCGCCTGGCTGCAGGGGCTGAAGGCGAATGCCGCGATCTATGATGATGACGAGGGCGTGGTGGCCGCGGTGAATCGCGGCTCGGTGCCGGCCGGCGTGATCAATTCCTATTACTGGGAACGGCTCACGACCGAGCTTGGCCCCAACGGCACCCATAGCGCCGTGTATCATTTCGGCAATCACGATGTCGGCGCGCTGGTGAACGTCTCGGGCGCCGCCGTGCTGAAATCGTCCAAAAACCCCGAAGGCGCCCAGAAATTCCTGGCCTTCCTGGCGACCGGCGAGGCCCAGACCATGCTGGCGCAATCCAGCGTCGATTTCGAATATCCCCTGGTGCCGGGGATCGCGGCGAACTCCGCGCTGAAGCCGCTGGACCAGCTTTCGCCGCCCGCCATCGGCCCGGCCGCGCTCGGCGACGATCATGAGGCCGCCATGCTGCTGCGCGAGGCAGGATTGATCTGATGTCGCAGGCCGCCGCCCCCCATGGAGATCTGAAGCCATCGCGCCGCTTCCCCGCGATGCAAGGCCTCCTGGTCGCGGCGGCGTGCGTGGCCCCGCTGCTCGTCCTGCTGCCGATCGGCGCGACACTGGCCCAGGCGACGGCGGAAGGCATCGGACCCTTCCTGCGCGAACTGGCGCGGCCGCTCGTGGGGGCGCTGCTCGGCAACACCGCCGGGCTGATCGAATCGACCATGGCAAGCTGCGCGCTTCTCGGCGTCGGCGTCGCCTGGCTCGTCGAACGGACGGACCTGCCCGGGCGCCGGGTTTTCGCGGCCCTCGCGGCCTGCCCGCTCGCGGTGCCGCCGTTCGTGACGAGCTATGCCTGGCTCTCGATGAGCCCGCATTTCGAGGGTTTTGGCGGCGCGCTGCTGGTGGTCGCCTCGGCCTATTTCCCGCTGGTCTATCTGCCGGTCGCGGCCTCACTGCGCGGCATGGATCCGGCGTTGGAGGAAAGCGCGCGCACGCTCGGCCTCTCCCCCTTTGCCTGTTTTCGCCGCGTGGTGCTGCCGCAATTGCGCCCGGCCCTGATGGGCGGCCTGCTGCTGGTGGCGCTCAACACGCTCACCGAGTTCGGCGCCTTCGCGCTGCTGCGTTTCCGCACCTTCACCACGGAAATCTACGCGGCGTACCGGACCGGATTTTCCGGCCCCGAGACGGCCTCCCTCGGCCTCGTCCTGCTCGTGCTCTGCCTCGCCTGCCTCGCCGCGGATTTCATCCTGCGCGGGCGGCGGCATTATGCCCGCATCGGGCGCGGCACGAAGCGCGCAGCACTCCGCTACGAGCTGGGCCGTGCGAAGCCATTTTGTGTGGCGTTGCTCGTCGGCTTGAACGCGGCCACGCTCGGCGTGCCGCTCGGCATGATCCTGTATTGGCTGACGCAACGCGGCTCTGCGGCGATCACGCCGGCCGAGGTCGCGCCGGCCCGGATCATCGACGCCACGCTGAACTCGGTCGGGCTCGGAATCGCCGGGACGGCGCTGACCATGCTGCTCGCGCTGCCGCTGGCCACGCTCGCCACGCGCCATCGCGGCTGGCTCACGGCCGGCCTGGAGCGGGTCGGCTTTCTTGCCCAGGGCCTGCCGGGCATCGTCCTCGCGCTCGCCCTCGTGTCGGTGGTGATCGGGACCGTGCCGATCCTTTATCAAAGCTACGCGCTGCTGCTGGTGGCCTATGCGATCCTGTTCGTCCCGCTCGCGCTGGTCGGCATCCGGAGCGCCCTGGTGCAGGCGGAGCAGCGGCTGGAGGAGGCGGGGCGCAGCCTGGGCCTCACCCGGTTCGCGGTGCTGCGGCGGATCACCTGGCCGCTCGCCGCCCCCGGCCTCGGCGCCGCCGCGGCGCTCGTCTTCATCGCGATTGCCACCGAGCTCACCAGCACGCTGCTGCTCGCGCCGATAGGCACCGACACGCTGGCGACCGAACTCTGGGCCAACGGGTCGACCCTGGCCTTCGCGGCGGCGGCCCCCTATGCCGCGATCATGACGCTGATTTCGATGGCCGCCAGTTGGCTGTTCGTGCAGCGCTTCGGCGCCGCGCCGCTGCTGGCGCGGCAGGAAGGGTGAGATGGCAACGCTGCAGATCGAAAACCTGTGCAAATCCTTTCGCGATGTCCCCGTTCTCGAGGGGGTCGATCTCGACGTCGCCGCCGGCAGCCTCGTCGCCGTCCTTGGCGCGTCGGGCAGCGGCAAAACGACCTTGCTGCGCCTGATCGCGGGATTCGAGCGGCTGGATCGCGGCCGCATCGCGATCGGCGGCCAGGTTGTTGCGGCGCCCGGCCTGCATGTGGCGCCTGAGCGCCGTGGCGTCGGCTATGTGATGCAGGAAGGCGCGCTGTTCCCGCATCTGTCGGTCGCGGACAATATCCTGTTCGGCGTCGCGTCCAAGGCGCAGCGCAGCGCCGGGCGCGTGGCGGCCTTGCTCGACCTCGTCGGGTTGCCGCAGCGCTACGCGCAATTTCAGCCGCACCTTCTTTCCGGTGGCGAGCAGCAGCGCGTCGCCCTCGCGCGGGCCCTGGCGCCCGAGCCGAAGCTGGTTCTGCTCGACGAACCGTTTTCGGCGCTCGACGCCGCGCTGCGCGGCGACACGCGCCGCGCCGTGGCCGAGGCGCTGCGCGCGGTCGGCGCGACAGGAATTCTCGTCACGCACGACCAGAGCGAGGCGCTGTCGATGGGCAGCAAGGTCGCGGTGTTGCGGCGCGGCCGGCTCGTTCAGGTGGCGACGCCGATGGAGCTTTACCGCCGCCCGGTCGATGCCGAGCTCGCGCGCTTCATCGGCGAGGCGGTTCTGGTTCCCGGCACCGCCGCTGGCCATGTCGCGCGCTGCGGGCTCGGCGCGCTCCCCATCGGCGCCGGCCCGGGCGAGGGGCCGGTCGAAATCATGGTGCGGCCCGAGCAGATCCGGCTGTTGCCGCCGGACACCGAAGGCTGCGCGCGCGGCGAGGTGCTGGGCGTGACCTTCTACGGCCACGACGCGGTGGCGGAAATCGCGCTCGCCGGCGCGGCGGACACGACGATCTCCGCGCGGCTGTTCAGCAACGATTTGCCGGCACCGGGCGAGGCCATCGGTGTCGCCGTGCAAGGCGCGGTGGTTGCCTACCCGCTGCCGGGGGAATGCGCCGCGCCGGCTCCGGCGCAGGACGAAATTCCGGGAGTGGAAAATATTTTGCCACGCGAATGCGCCTGACATGCATTTGCGGATTGATAAGGAGACGCATGGGATGCGGTGTGGCTATGACGGGAAGGACGGCGTGAACATGTCCGTGTGCGCGCGATGACGTCGCGGCGCGGTTTTCTCGGGGGGGCCGGCGTCGCCGCGGGAGCGATCGCCGCGCTCGGCGCGCCTTCCATGGCGCACGCCAATGCGGAACCGTTTTTCGCGCCGCATCAGGGCGGGATCGCGACGCCGCACGCGCAACAGACCAACATCTATTTCGCGGTGTTCGATCTCGCGACCGACCGGCGTGACGATGTGATCGGCATGATGCGGGCCTGGACCGCGGCTGCGGCCCGGCTGCAGGCCGGCTTGCCGGTGGAGCGGCTCGACGACGACCCCGCGGTGCCGGCGCCCGATAGCGGCGATGCGGTCGGGCTCGATCCGGCACGGCTGACATTGACCTTCGGCTTCGGCCCGGACCTCTTCACCTATCAGGGCAAGGACCGTTACGGCCTGGCGGCGCGCCGCCCGGCCGCCCTGGTCGATTTGCCGATCTTCCCCGGCGACCAGCTCGAGGCGGAAAAGACCGGCGGCGCGATCATGGTTCAGGCCTGCGCCGACGACCCGCAAGTGGCCTTCCATGCCGTGCGCCAGCTCGCCCGAATCGCCGGCAACACCGTCTCGCTCAAATGGACCCAGACCGGCTATTGCGCGGCGCCCGTGAACGGGGGCACGCCGCGCAACCTGATGGGATTCAAGGACGGGACGATGAACCCGAAGGTCGCCGATCCGAAGGCGATGGCGGCCGTTGTGTGGGTCGGCCCCGAAGGGCCGGCCTGGATGCAGGGCGGCAGTTATATGGTGGCGCGGCGCATCCGTATCGCGCTGCAGCACTGGGACCAGGTGCGGCTCGGCTTCCAGGAGCAGGTGTTCGGCCGGCACAAATATTCCGGCGCGCCGCTCGGCCAGAAGGACGAGTTCGCGCCGCTCGACCTCGACGCCACCGATGCCGACGGCAACCCGGTCATTCCCGCCAATGCCCATGCGCGGCTCGGCGCGCCGGCCGTGAATGGTGGCGCCCAGATCCTGCGCCGCGCCTACTCCTATAGCGACGGCGCCAGCTTCGTCGCCGAGCGCTGGCCTCCCTGGAAGCAGGCCATGGAATATGATGCCGGGCTGCTGTTCATCTGTTACCAGAAAGATCCCCGCACCGGCTTCATCCGGATCTTCGAGCCGATGTCCAGGATCGATGCGCTCAACCAGTTTACGACGTCCGTCGGGAGCGGCATTTTCGCCTGCCCGCCGGGGGCGGCGAAGGGCGGGTATATCGGCCGGGCATTGTTCGAGGCGTGAGGCAAGAAAAGCGAAAGCAAGGGCTACTTTTTGTGAACAAAAAGTAGCAAAAAAACTTTGATTTATGCTGGGCCATGGGCGTTATCGCCGACAACGCCCATGGCCCAGTGTAAACAAAAGTTTTTGGTGCCGCTTTTTTCAAAAAGCGGCTTCTTCCTGCCAGGGCAACGCGCATGCACGAACATGAGACCCCCAATTTCGGACTGCGCAGGTTCGCGAGCCGGACGAGCCTTGTGGTGGCCGTGACGCTCGTCGCCTTGAAGCTCGCTGCCTGGGTGGTGACCGGGTCTGTGGTCCTCCTGACGTCGGCGGTCGATGCGCTGGTGGATACCGGGGCCAGTTTCGTGACCTATTTCGGTGTCCGCTACGCGGAGCGGCCGCCCGATCGCGATCATCGTTTCGGCCACGGGAAAGGCGAAGCGGTGGCGGGGTTCACCCAGGCGGTGTTTCTGGCGGGCGCGGCCTTGACCCTGGTTTTCCAGTCCGTCGATCGCCTCATTTCTCCTGAATTGATCACGTCCATCGATCTCGGCCTGTGGGTCATCGTCGTCAGCCTGATCGCGGCGGCCGGCCTGGTGGTGATGCAGACCTGGGTGGTCAGGCGCACCGGCTCCACGGCGATCGCCGCCGATCGCGCCCATTACCTCACGGATGTCGCGGTGAACGGCGCGGCGCTTTTCGCGTTGGGCGTGACGAAGCTGACCGGCTGGACGCGCGCGGACCCGGCGTTCGCGCTGGCGATTTCCGTCTACATGATCTGGAACGCCTATGGGATTTCGCAGCAGGTCTTGACCCAGCTGCTGGACCGGGAATTGCCGGTGCCGGACCGGCAACGCATCCGGGCCGCCGTGCTGGGCTGCGCCGGCGTGCGGGACGTTCACGATCTGCGGACGCGCTATGCCGGGGACCGGACCTTTGTGGAGTTCCACCTGGAAGTCGACGGCGACCTGACCGTGGATCGCGGGCACGAGATCGGCGATGTGGCGGAGCGCGCCGTGGCGGCGCTGCTGCCCGGCACCGTGGAGGTGACCGCTCATCTGGAGCCGGCCGGCATTGAAGATGACCGGCTCGACACCCGGGTCAGGCGGAGCGGCGAGAAACGCGGTTCGCCTGCGTGAGGCGGCTTGCTCCCGGAAGCGGCTTTGTTAAGCTGCCTTCATGATGCGGCCCGGCTTATTGCAGGATTTTATCGACCGTCACCGGCGCCTCTTCGTGCTGACCGGCGCGGGCTGCAGCACGAATTCGGGGCTGCCCGACTATCGCGATGCCGATGGCCAGTGGAAGCGCGCGCAGCCGATGACCTATCAGGCGTTCATGGGCGACCCGGTGGCGCGCCGGCGTTACTGGGCGCGCAGCATGGTCGGGTGGCGGCGCTTTGGCCGCGCCCAGCCGAACGGCGCCCATCGCGCGCTCGCCTGCCTGGAGGCGCGCGGGGGGAGCGAAATGTTGCTGACCCAGAATGTCGACCGGCTGCATCAGACCGCCGGCAGCGCCCGCGTGATCGACCTCCACGGAAGGCTCGACCAGGTCCGCTGCATGGGGTGCGAGCGGCTGATGCCGCGCGCCGCGCTCCAGGGCGAGCTCGAACGGCGCAATCCGTCATGGGCCGGCCTGGAGGCGGCCGACGCGCCGGACGGCGACGCCGATCTCGCAATGGCCGACTTCGCGTCCTTCATCGTCCCGCCTTGCCCGCATTGTGGCGAGGTGCTCAAGCCGGATGTGGTGTTCTACGGCGAGAACGTGCCGCGCGAACGGGTGGACGCCGCAACGCGGCATCTCGCGCAATCCGACGCAATGCTGATCGTGGGCTCGTCCCTCATGGTTTATTCCGGCTTCCGCTTCGTCCAGGCGGCCGCGCGCGCGGGAAAGCCGATCGCCGCGATCAATCTCGGGCGGACACGCGGCGATGAATTGCTTTCATTCAAGGTCGAGCAGGCTTGCGAAGATGCGCTGGCTTTTTTGCTCGGACAGAAGGAAGTAGGCGCTTTTTGAAAAAAGCGCCGCAAAAACTTTTACTATGCTGGGCTGTGGGCTGTGTCTGGGCCAATGCCCATGGCCCAGAGTCATAAAGTTTTTTTGCTACTTTTTGTTCACAAAAAGTAGCGCTTGCTTCCTTGCTGTTCGAGGAAGTTCGTTGCCTATTTATAACGTACGGCGCTAAATGGCGGAACATTCCAAACGGGAAGAAACGCCATGTGGATCTTGCGTTCGTGGCTCGCCGCCTTGTGCGTGGCGTTCGTCGTCGCCGTTCCGGCCGAGGCGCAGACCTGCCGATCCTTTCCGCCGCCGGGCGTGGCGCCGATGCCGCTTGAACTCACGCCTGTCACCTTGCAAGTTTTGCAGCCGAGCCTGATTCCGGTGCCGGGCACTGACGGTTTCATCCACCTCGCTTTCGCGGCCCAGGTGACCAATCTCGACCGTGGCACCGCCGCTTTTATGGGGATCCGCCCGGTGGATCCGCTGCATGATTTTGCCGAGGTCGGCGAGAGCCGTGTGGTGGACATGGACGGTAACGATGTCACCGGCATGGTGCGCCCGTTCGCGCCGTCATCGAACGGGATCGATCCTGTGCGCAGCCCCGATGCGCGGCAGCTTGCGGGCGGCGCGGCGGGCATCGCCTTCTTCGATGTGCGCGTGAGAACGATGCAGGCGGTTCCAGCCTTCCTCTCGGAGCAATTCGTCGTGCGCCTGCCGGGCGGCAAGCCGCCCGTCGAGGAGCGCACCGAGCCGATCCCGGTCGGCTGCTCATCTCCGGTGGTCATTTCCCCGCCGCTGGTCGGGCCGCGCTGGTGGGACGGCAATGGCTGCTGCCAGGTGATCAGCCCGCACCGCGGCGCGACCTTGCCGATCAACGGCCGCATCCGGGTGCCCGAGCAATTCGCCATCGACTTCATTCAGCTCACCGCCACGGGCGGATGCTGCACCGGCCCGGTCAAGGACCTTAAATCCTGGCCGTTTTTCGGCGCTCCGGTCCTCGCGGTCGCTAACGGCGTGGTCGTTGAAAAGGTCGACGGCATGCCGGAACAAATTCCGGGCGAGGTGAAGGGCATCACCGCGCAGAACGCGGCCGGCAACCATATCGTCGAGGATATCGGCCAGGGCCGCTACGTGCTCTACGCCCATCTTGGCACCAACAGCATTCCGCGCGGCATCGTCGTCGGCGCCGCGCTCACGCGAGGGGAGGAAATCGGCACGGTCGGCAACACCGGCAGCTCGACCGCGCCGCATCTGCATTTCCAGGTGATGGACAGCCTCTCCGTGCTGGATGCGACCGGCCTGCCCTTCGTCTTCGACCGCCAGCTCCTGGAAGGCACAGTCGGCGGAACAGCCAATCAGGCGGACAACGCCTATGAGAGCGGGGCCGAGGTCAGAATCGTGTCGATGCCACCGACCCAGCAGACCGACCGGATGCCGATCGAAGGGCAGGTCTTTGATTACGGCAGCAAGTAAGAAAGTAGCCGCTTTTTAAAAAAAGCGGCGCAAAAATTTTTGTTTATGCTGGGCCATGGGCGTTGTCCCCGACACAGCCCACAGCCCAAAGTTAACAAAGTTTTTTTGCTACTTTTTGTTCACAAAAAGTAGTGCTTCCTTTACTTAACTTTCTGCCTTGCGAACGAGGACGAATGACCCAGACAACAACGCCAGGTCCGGACGGCAAGTTACGTTGCCGCTGGTGCGTCGGAACGCCGGACTATCTACACTACCACGACACCGAGTGGGGGTTTCCGGTCGATAACGACCGGCGGCTGTTTGAAAAACTGTGTCTGGAAGGCTTCCAGGCAGGTTTGAGCTGGCGCACGATCCTGACCAAGCGCGAGAATTTCCGTGCGGCATTCAAGGGATTCGACTTCGATGAAGTGGCGCGCTTCGATGAAGCGGATGTCGCGCGCCTGCTGCAGGATAGCGGCATTGTGCGCCACCGCGGCAAGATCGAGGCCACAATCAATAACGCGCGGCGGGCGCGGGACCTGATTGCCGAGGCCGGCTCTCTGGCCGCCTTCGTTTGGAGCTTTGAGCCCAGCGCCGGAGAGCCGGCGAAACCGCAGACCGTCCCTCCGGCCGCCATCGCTCTGTCCAAGGCGCTCAAAAAACGTGGCTGGGCGTTTGTCGGCCCCACTACGATGTATGCCCTCATGCAGGCCATGGGGCTGGTCAACGACCATGCGGAGGATTGCATGATTCGCGAAGAGGTGGAGCGCGCGCGGACGGCGTTCCGTCGGCCGGAAGAAGGAAGGCAGCAAGTAGCCGCTTTTTGAAAAATGCGGCGCAAAAACTTTTGTTACGCTGGGCCTTAGCCTGTGTCAGCGCCAACGCCCATGGCCCAGCATAACAAAGTTTTTTTGCTACTTTTTGTTCACAAAAAGTAGCGCTTCCTTAGCTTAGCCAGGTACCCCCGCCCAGAACTCGCAATGATGCTCGGCGGCGAAGGTGCTGTCCGTCATTGTGGTCGAGGCGGGAAGTTTTTCGTCGAGATAGAGGCCGGGCTTGCCGGGGGCCGGTGTGAAGGCCGGCCAGTTGGGGGCGCCGAGGCCGTTGGGGTTGCCGGTGCGGGCGAAGTTGGTCCACGCGGCGATGAGGGCGTTAGAGAGCTGTTGCTGTTGCGCGTTCAAAGCGTGGGGTTGGCCCTTGGGGCCGCCGTGCCAGAGGGGGAACAGATATTGGATGTCGGCGGTGTGGTAGGCGAGGGGCACGAAGCCGGGCATGCGCGGAAAGAAGAAGGGCGCGGTGGTGTCGTCGAATTCGTAGCCGTAGACCGGCACTTGTGCGGCGAGCGAGCGGTTGAGTGCGAGCTGCGGGCACACGAGGCTGTCGGTGCCGGCCGCGTTCCAGGCGAGCTGCGGCGTGCGATAAAGCGCGAGCGGGTACTCCGCGAACACGCGCTTCGCCGTGGCGGGCGGGAAGCTGGTGGTGACGAAGTTACGGTATTGCGCGGCGGTGACCGGGTGGCGCGGCGGGCCGGAGAAATATTCCGCGATCGCGGCGAGGAAATTATATTCGTCATGCACGGTGCCGCTCATGATCGGCATGTGCGTGAAGTCGCCGTTGCGGAACGCTGCGAAGAGGCCGCCGGCGGGGACGATCCGGCCGTCCGCAATCAGGATGTCGATATACGGGCCCTGCGTGGATTCGGTGCCTTCAAGCTGCAGGATGCGGTTTGCGGGCAGCTGGCGCAGGCACGCGGCGACGGCGGGCGATGCGCCACGGCCGCAGCCGGCGGCTTTCGTGAAATCGGCGCCGGTCTTCTCGGCTGCGGGGAGCGGGGTGCCGTCGAGCACCACGCTCTCGAAAATCGCGCGCTGGAACAGGCCGGCGGCGAGCGGCGAGGCGACGTTGGCTTCGGTATCGATCGAGCCGGCGGACTGGCCGCCGAGGGTGACGTTGGCGGGGTCGCCGCCGAAGGCGGCGATGTTCTGCTTTACCCAGCGCAGCGCCAGCTGCTGGTCGAGCAGACCGTAATTGCCGAACGGATGGCCTTCGGCGTCGAGCGCGGGATCGGCGAGAAAGCCGAACAGGCCGAGGCGGTAATTGATCGAGACGACCACGGCGTGGCCCCGGGCGGCGAGGCGGCTGCCGTCATAGCCGGCGCTGGAGCCGTCCATATTGCCGCCGCCATGGATCCACACCAGCACGGGCAGCTTGGCGCCGGCCTTCTGCGTGGGGGTGAAGACGTTGAGGGTGAGGCAATCCTCGTTTGCGGTCGGCGGGCCGGCGAAGGCGCCGAGCGTGGTGATCTGCGCGCAGGCCGGGCCGAATGCGGTGGCCTGGCGTACGCCCGCCCAGGGCTTCGCCGCGACCGGCGGCTGCCAGCGCAGCTCGCCCACGGGCGGCAGCGCATAGGGAATGCCCCGGAACTCGCTGACGCCGCCGACGCGAAGGCCGGCGACCGCGCCGTCGGCCGTGGTCACTTCAGGCGGTGATTGCGCGAACGCCGCGCCCGCGGTGGCAAGCAAGGCAAACAATGCGCCGGCCACGGGCCGGAGACAGGAAGAACGATTCATTAACGACCCCACGAGGAAAATTAACGAGGCTATTGCCGGGACGGCGGCGCGCGGGGAAGCGATGCCGGCGGCGGGGCAGGGTTGCAGCCGGCGCCAGATCCGGGACGCGCGGTCGTTATGGTTTCAAAAAACGCGCTGAGCTGGCAGCGAGGCCCGCACCCAAGCCATCGGCTGTTCATCCCGAACCGTGATCGCGCGAACGCCGTACGAGATATTGATCCGGCGCCGGGATGGGCGGCTTAACTCTCTAACGAAACGTCTATAAAAATAACAGCCGTGAGCCCCGGACGGTTTTCCCGCAGCGCGATGCCGCCGCCGTGCAACGCGGCGATCGCCGCGGCGAGCGACAGGCCGAGCCCGTAGCCGGGGTGTCGGCGGGCCGCGTCGAGCCGGACGAAACGCTGAAAGACCCGCGTGCTTTGCTCGGGCGGGATGCCGGGTCCGTCATCGGCGATTTCGAGGCTGATCCGCTGGCCCGTCCGCGTCGCGCGGATGGTGGCGAAGCTGGCTCCCGCGGCATGCAGCATGACATTGTCGAGGAGGTTGGCGATCATCTGCTGGAGCAGATCCTTGTCGCCGCGCAGCGTGAGCCCGGCCTGGATGTCCGCCGTCAAAGCGATACCGGCTGTCGCGAAGGCGGGTTCGTAGGTCTCCGCCAGCGCCTCGAGAAGGTCTGATAAGGAAACCGGCGCGAAATGGCTGCGTCGTGTGCCGGCCTCCACTTCAGCGATGCGCAGCATGGCGGCGAAGATGTCCAGGGCCTGGTCGATCTGCGCCAGCGCCTCGTCGAACATCTGCGGCAGGCCGGGCCCGGTGAAGCGGCGGCGCGACAGCTCCAGATGCTCGCGCAGGCGGGCCAGTGGCGAGCGCAGGTCGTGCGCGATGTCGGCGGTGACCTGGCGGAGATTTTCCATGAGTTCCTGCAGGCGCTGCAACATGGCGTTCAGCCCTGCGGCGAGCCGGTCGAACTCGTCGCCGGCCGGGCCGACCGGCACCCGGCGGGACAGATCGCCATTCATGATCTCGCGCAGCGTGGTGGCGATGGCGTCGACGCGGCGCGATTCCGTGCGGGCGGCGAGGTAGCCGCTGAGCAGCCCGAGCGCCAGAATGGTGCCGAACACGGCAACGAAAGACCGCGCGATCAGCGCGTTCGTGGCCAGCAGCGGGTCCGCATTTTCGGCGATGAGCAAAGTGTCGCCGTCGGTAAAGCGGTGAGCGATGCCGCGCACCGCCTTAACCCGCGGCGGCAGCATCAGCCCCTCGCGGCGGCGAAAGGTGCGCGCGCCGGTCCAGCGCGCCAGAACGGCAGGCGGCGCGCTGAAATTGCCGGCCTGCAACGTGCCGTCCGGTCCGATATCGGCATAGAACAGGCCGCCCCCTTCGGCCATCGTGTCCCGCACGTTCTGCGCCAGGCCCTGCTGGTTGCGCTGAATGTCGGAGAGAATGTCGGTGAGTGCGCCGCCCACGGTGGCGTCGATCTGTTCGCGCCAGATCGACTCCGCCGCGTGATGGATGATGACGAACACCAAAGCGGCGCCGCCGAGCGAGAGGGCGAGGCTGCGCAACGCCAGGCGGAAGCCGGCGGTGCGCAGCAGCGGCCGGGCCGGGCCTTCAAGCCACATCGATCTTGTACCCCGCGCCGCGATAGGTGTGGATGAGCTCGGGCGCGAAACCATGGTCGATCTTGCCGCGCAGCCGGCTGATATGCGCCTCGACGATGGCGGTCTGCGGCACGAAGCGGAAGCCCCAGACATCTTCCAGCAGCATGATGCGGGTCACCACCTGGCCTTGGCGCAGCATGAGATATTCGAGCAGCTCATATTCCCGGGGTTTTAGTTCGATTTTGCGGCCCGCGCGCCAGACCGTGCGGCTCAGCCGGTCGAGTTCGAGATCGGCGATCCGCAGCCGCGTGGTTTGCGGCGGCAGCGCGTTGCGGCGGGCGAGCGCCACCACGCGCGCGGCGAGTTCTTCGAGCGCAAACGGCTTCACCAGATAATCGTCGCCGCCGGCGCGCAGGCCCTCGAGCCGGTCGCCCAAACTGTCCAGCGCCGTGAGGAACAAAGCCGGCGTATGGATGTTCGCGCCGCGCAGCGTCCGCAGCACGGCGAGCCCGTCCAGATGCGGCAGCATCCGGTCGATGATCAAGATGTCGAACCCGCCGGCGGCCGCCATCAGCAGCCCCTCCCGTCCATCCGGCGCGACCGTCACGTCATGCCCCTCCGGTGCCAGCCCGTCGCACAGATGGGTCGCCGCCTTGAGGTCATCTTCGATCAACAGGATGCGCATGGGTTCTGGTTAGCCCATCTCGGCGGTGCGGCCATAGAGCTAGTGATCCGCTCTATAATCATCCGGCTCTAGGGCGGCGTTCAGCACTGGCCAAGATTAAAATTCGGCAAAGTTGGCGAAGCGTTCCGGTCAACTTCATTCGGGCAAGCCGCCGGGCATGAGGTTGAATCTGCTAAGCGCCACACCGTGGCTTCTGGCATGCTGCGCGCTGGCCGCCTGCGCTTCCTACCGTCCCGCGCCGCTTGTCACGGCGCCGCCGCTGCAGGACCGGCCGGGCGCCTTGGCCCATGTGCTGCCGGATGGACGTGTCCTCTCCGTGGCCGGCCCGCTCTCTTTGGCGGATGTGGCGGCGCTGGCGGTGCTCAACGACCCGGACCTGGCCGCCGCGCGCGCCCGGCACGACGTCGCTGCTGCCGAATTGCTGAACGCGGGCCTGCCGCCGGACCCCTCCATCAGCGGCGGCTTCGCGGCCCTGCTCGGTGGCCCCGCCTCGATGTCCTCCCTCTCGGCCGGGTTCATGGAGGATGTCGGCGCGCTGGTCACCTATAAGGCGGCGCGGCAGGCGGCGCGGGCCGGATTGGCGCAAATCGATGCCGGCATTCTGTGGCAGGAATGGCAGGTCGTCGCGCAGGCGGAGCAGCTCGACGTGGCGCTGGCGACCGATCGGGCGACGATCGCCAGCCTGCGCCAGGACGCGGCCGCGCTCGAGCCAGTGGACGCGGCGGTCCGCCGGCAGATCGCGCAATCCAACCAGACCCTGGCGGATGGCGCGCTCGCCCAGGCGGCGTTGGCCACGGTGCAGGCATCGCTCGACACGGAAGCGCAGAAAATGGCCGGGGATCGTGACCAGCTCGACGCGCTGCTCGGGCTTGTGCCCGGCACGGATGTGCCGCTTGCCCCGCCCGTGCCGGCGCCGCTGGCCCCGGCGGTCATCGCGCCCGCCATCGCCACGCTCGCGCAGCGCCGGCCGGATCTGATCGCGCTGCGTTACGGCTACGCCCAGGCGGACGCAAGGCTGCGCGCGTCCATCCTCGGCCAGTTCCTGCCGATCAGCCTGGGGGCTTCCGGCGGGCGCGACACGTCAGGCGTCTACTCGGCCGGGCCGCAAGTCACGCTGACCTTGCCGCTGTTCAACCGCAACCGAGGCGTGACCGCCGTGGCGTCGGCCAGCCGGGCCGAGCTTGCCGCGCAATACCAGGCAAGCCTGGCGGGCGCGGTCGGCGGCGCGCGGGCGCTCAGCGCCAGCATCGCCCTGCTGCAAACCCAGGCCGGTGCAGCCGCCGTGGCGGCGACCCGCGCCGCGGCCGCCGCCACGGCGGCGCGCCGGTCGTTCGACGAAGGCCAGATCACCGCCCTGGCCTTCGCCGGCCTGCAAAGTGCCGCCGGCGACCGCGCGCGGACGGAAATCAGCCTGCGCGGTCAGCTACAGACCGAGGAAATCTCGCTTGCCACATTGCTCGGGCTCGGCCTGCCGCCGCTCGGCCCGGCGCCCAAGGATTCCGCCTCATGAAGAAGTTGCTCGCTGCCGGCGCCCTGTTGCTGGCCGGCCTCCTCGCATTTTTCGCGCTGCGGCCCGGCCCCGCGCCGGCGGACGACAGCCCCGCCCCGGTGGCCGAAATCGACACCATCCAGCTCGTGCGGCGCACCGTGCCGGTGCATGTTCGGGCCTTCGGCAGCATCGTCGCCGGGCCGGCGGCGGCAACCATCACGCTCGCCGCGCCGGGGATCGTGGTTTCGGTGCAGGTCCGGCCCGGCCAGGCGGTGGCGGCGGGGCAGATTCTGGCGCACATCGCGCCGGACCCGCAATCGGTGGCGGATCTGCGCAAGGCCGAGGATGCCATGCAGGCCGCGCAGGCGGCGCGCGCGCATGTGGCGGCGCTGCTCGCCACGCACCTGGCGACCGCCGCCGATCTCGCGGCTTCCGTGCAGGCGGACAACGACGCCGCTTCCGGCTTGGCCGCCTTGCGTGCGCTGGGGACGGGCGTGAGCCGGACAGTGACGGCGCCCTTCGCCGGCATCGTCACAACCGTGACGGCCATGCCGGGCGGCGCCAGCCCGGCCGGGGCGCCCTTGTTCGGGCTGGCGGCGCCGAACGGCCTGGTGGCGGTGGCGGGCCTGCCGGAAGCGGCGGCGCGGCAGATTCAGCCCGGCGATGCGGCCATGCTCACGGCGCTCAATACCGGGACCAGACTGCGCGCCATCGTCACGCAGCGCGCCGCCATGCTCGACCCGCAAACCGGCCTCGTGGACGTCACGCTGGCGCCGCAAGGTGCCGTGCCGCTGGGCGAGCCCGTGGCGCTGACGATCACCGCCGGCAGCGTCACCGGCGATCCGGTGCCGCGCGACGCGGTGCTGGAGGACGCGCAGGGCGATTATGTCTTTCAGCTCGACGCGCGCGGCATCGCGCACCGCGAACCGGTGCGGGTGCTGGAAGCCGATGGGGCGACGAGCGTGCTCGCCCCCGATCTCGACGCCGCGTTGCCGCTCGTCACCACCGGCGCCTACCAGCTTGAGGACGGCATGGAAGCCTCCGTGCAGGGGCATAAGCCTTGAGCGTCACCGCCTGGCTGGACCGGCACCGCCGCTCGGTTCTCACCCTCGCCACGGCGCTGGCGCTGGCCGGCATTGCCGCCGCCTTGTCGCTGCCGATCGGGCTGTACCCGGAGACCTCCTTTCCGCGCGTGCGCATCAACATCGACGCCGGCAGCCAGCCGGCGGCGCAGATGGTGCTGCAGACGACGCGGCCGATCGAGCAGGCGGTGCGCGCCGTGCCCGGCGTGGTGGATGTGCTCTCCACCACCTCGCGCGGTTCGGCGCAGGTCACGGTCGATTTCGCCTGGGGCACGGACATGACGAGCGCGACGCTCGGCGTGAACGCGGCGATCGCGCAGATCCTCCCCGATCTGCCGCGCGGCGCGAATTACACCGTTCTGCGCATGACGCCGACTGTCTTCCCCTTCATGGCCTACGCGTTGACCTCACCCAGCGTGAGCCAGGTGGCGCTGCAGAATTTCGCGACCTACCGGCTGGTGCCGCTGCTCTCCGGCGTGCCGGGCATTGCGCGCGTGCAGGTGCAGGGCGGAGATACCGGCGAGGTGGAGGTGGATGCCGATCCGCGGCGCCTGGCGGCCTTTCATCTGACGCTCGACGATCTCGTCAACGCGCTCGCCGCTGCCGACACGCTGCAATCGGTGGGCAGGGTGGAGGATCATGAGCAGCTTTATCTGCTGATGGCCGCCAACGCGCTGCGCGGCCTGGGCGATGTGCGGCAGACCGTGATCCGCGCCGGCCCCACCGGCGTGGTGCGCCTGGACGATGTCGCCACAATCCGCATGGGCGTGGTGCCGCAATTCCTCAACGTGGACGCCAACGGCAAGCGCGCCGTGACATTGCTGCTCTATCAGCAGCCGGGCAGCGACATGGTGACGATCGCACGCCAGGTGGGCCAGGCGCTGGCAGGTTTCGCGCCGCAATTCCCGCCCGGCGTGGCCTTGAGCAAATGGTACGACCAAAGCACGCTGGTGCTCGCCGCCGCCGGTTCGGTGCGCGACGCGATCCTCGCCGGCATCGTGCTCGCCGCGATCGTGTTGCTGCTGTTCCTGCGCAACTGGCGCATCACGCTGCTCGCCGTCACCATCGTTCCCGCCTCGCTCGCCGCCGCCATGCTGGTGCTTTCCCTGCTCGGCATGAGCTTCAACATCATGACGCTGGGCGGGCTCGCCGCCTCGGTCGGGCTCGTTATCGACGACGTGATCGTGATGATCGAACATATCGCGCGCCGGAGTGAAGGCGGCGAGCAGCAGGAGGGGCGGCTTTGGGTGCTGAACGCGGGCGCCGAATTTTTCCGCCCGCTCACCGGCTCTTCCGCCGCGACGCTGATCGTGTTCGCGCCTCTTGGCTTTCTCTCAGGCGTCACTGGCGTGTTTTTCAAGGCGCTGTCGCTCACCATGGCCGCGACGCTGATCGCCTCCTGGGCGCTCACCGCACTCGCCGTGCCGCTGCTGGCCGGCAGCATCATCGATTTCAAAAGCTGGCAAGACCCCGGTGCGCGCCGCGACGATGCGCTCTCGCGCCTGCATGGGCGGTTGTTGGCCGGGCTGTTCCGCCGGCCCTTCCTGCTCGGCATCGCCGCCGCCGTGCTGATCGCCGTCGGCCTGTTCTCCTATCGCAATGTCCAGACCGGCTTCATCCCCAATCTCGATGAAGGCGGCTTCGTGATCGACTACCTCACCGCACCCGGCACATCGCTCACGGAAACCGAGCACGAGGTGCGCGAGATCGAAGCCATATTGCAGCGAGATCCCGCGGTCGCCAGCTATTCGGTGCGCGCCGGCGCCGGGTTCGGCGGCGACATCGCCGAATCCAACAAGGGGGATTTCCTCATCCGCCTGGTGCCGTTGGCGCGGCGGGAAGGCGTCGATACCGTGATGGGCCGCATCAGCGATGCGATCGCGGCGCATGTGCCCGGCGTGACCATCGATCCGCACCAGTTGATCGGCGATGAGATCGGCGACCTCACTGGCGTGCCGCAGCCGATCGAGATCAAGCTCGCCGCTTCCGATCCGACCGCGCTGGGGCCGGCGGCGCTGCGCGTCGCCGCGGCGATCCGCGCGATCAAGGGGGTCGATTCGGTGGATAACGGAATCATCCCGGCGGGCGATGCCATCGATATCAGGCTGGACCCGGTGCGCGCGGCCGCTCTGGGGTTGGATCCGGCGCGCGTTGCGGCGATGCTGCAGACCGAGATGGCCGGCACCGTGGCGACGCAGTTTGCCACGGCGGAGCAGCTGATCGGCGTGCGCGTGCGGCTTGCGGGCGCGGCGCGGCTTAACAGCGACGATCTGAAGATGCTGCCGATCGCCACGCCCTCCGGCGCGCTGGTGCCGCTCGGGGCCATCGCCAGCTTCAGCACGATCTCTGGCCAGCCGGAGATCACGCGGGAGAATTTGCAGCAGATTGTGGACGTGACGGCGCGGCTCACCGGGCGCGGGCTTGGCGCCGGCATTGCCGACGTGAAGGCGGCGCTGGCCAGGCCCGGCGTGTTGGGGCCGGGCGTGACCTACACGCTGGGCGGGCTGTACCAGCAGCAGCAGATCGCCTTTGCCGGGCTGGCGCGGGTTTTCGCCGCGGCCCTGCTCGCGGAGTTCGTGCTGCTGCTCGTGTTGTATGAGCGTTTCGCCTGGGCGCTCGCGATCATGAGTACCTCGCTGCTCTCCACCACCGCTGTGTTCACCGGGCTCTATGTCACCGGCCTTGAGCTCAACATCACGGCGCTGATGGGCATGGTGATGATCGTCGGCATCGCGACCGAGATGGCGATTTTCTATGTCTCGGAGTTCCAGCATTTGTCGACGCACATGGCGCGGCGCGAGGCCTTGCTCACCGCCAGCGCCAACCGGCTGCGGCCGATCGCCATGACCACGCTGGCGGCGATCCTCACTTTGCTGCCGCTGGCGCTCGATCTCGGCCAGGGGGCGGGGATGCAGCAGCCGCTCGCGGTGGCGATCATCGCCGGACTGCTGGTGCAGTTTCCGCTCGTGCTCCTGGCCCTGCCGGTGCTGCTCTCCTGGCTCGTAACACCGGGCGAGAGAACGCGCGTGACGATGCAAGGCTGATTGTTTCGGCAGGCATACTAACATTCAACCAAATGAAAGTGGAATGACGATGACATTGAGGACTGGAATGTTGCGCGCGGGATGCGCCGTTTGGCTGCTCGGCGCGGGTGCTGCGGTTGCGGCGCCGCCGGCCGCCCAGATCCCCCATTATACCCTGCAGGCGAGCATTCCGCTCGGCGGTCCGGACAAATGGGATTACGTCGCGTTCGACCCGGTCGATCAGCGCGTCTATGTCGCCCATGGCACGGGTGTGACAGTGATCGACGCCAGGCAGGACAAGGTGATCGGCACGCTCGGGGGCATCGACGGCGCCCATGGCACCGTGCCGATGCCGCAGCTTGGCAAGATCTTCGCTGATTCCGGCAAGACCGGCACCGTGATCGTGTATGACGACAAGAGTTTGGCACCGCTCGCGACCATTCCGGCGGTCGGCGATGCCGATGGCATGACATATGATGCGGCATCCGGCCGGGTGGTCGTGCTGGGCGGGGATTCCGCCTCGGCCGGCTTCATCGACCCGATGACCGACCGGTTGACGGCGACGCTGCCGCTCGGCGGTTCGCCCGAGGGCGCGGCGGTGGACGGCGCCGGCAAGATGTATGTCAATATTTCGGACCGCAACGAAATCGCGGTCGTCGATACCAGGACGCCGCGTGTCCTCGCCGACTGGAAGCTGACCGGCTGCAACGATCCGCATGGGTTGACGATGGATCCCTCGCACAAGAAGCTCTTCGTCTCCTGCCCGGCGGGCCATATGGCGGTGGTGTCGATCGCCAGCGGGCGGCAGATCGGGCTGGTGCGCATCGGTCGCGGCACCGATACGGCGGGTTTCGATCCGGTGCGTGACATCGCCCTGAGTTCGGATGGCGACGGCACGCTCGGCATCGTCGCCGATCGCGGCGTGGCGCTTGGCGATGTGCCGACGGAGAAGGGCGCGCGCACCATGGCCGTCGACCCGGCGACGGGCCGCGTGTTCATGGTCACCGCGACGGTCGAGCATGCAACCTGGCCGGCCGCGAGCGGGGCGCCGCATTTCGTGTTCGTGCCCGGTTCCGTACGCTTGCTCGTCTACAAGCCGTAAGCGGCCGTGGGGGCGTCGCGCCTGGCCGGATATGCCGAACCAGGCGCGGCGGCTCGTATCCGCTTAGAACGCAATAACCGTTCGCACGCCGGCGACCAGCTCGTTATGCAGGTTTTCCGCCGGATTGTCGGGATTGGGGATGCCGGCGCCGGGATTGACGATATACTGCACGTCCGGCTGGACTTGCAGCCACGGCGTAATCTGCGCCTGGTAGGTCAGTTCGATCAGTTCTTCGGTCCCGCGCGGCGGCATTCCCGCGGCGCGGTCCAGTGACGCGGCGCGGCTGCTCACCTGGCCCAGCCCGAAATCGATGCCGGCCTGGTCGTTGTCGCGGCCGGGCAGGGGGGCCGTTACCGTCACGCCGCCGTTGAAGGCGAAATTGATCAGATTCTGGTTGGTGGGCGCGCCCATGATCCTGGCGAAGACGTTGAGGGTGCGCGAGGTATCGGCGGCCGATTGCCACACCGTCTGATCCACCACGCCATAGAGGCTGTAATTGCCTTTATGCATGATCGGGTTGCCGTTGCTGTCCGGGGCCGAGAGCGGCAGCCCGTCGGTGCCGAGCAATTGATCCGGGAAGAAGCCGGTGTCGTACCAGCCGCCGAGCTTGTAGGTGCCGGGCAGCCCGCGCAGTTTGGTCGCATATTGCACTTCGGCGATGAACAGCGCGCCAGTGTTCAGGTTGAACCGCGTGCCGCTGACGTCCAATTTCTGGGCGTCATCTTCGAACGCGCCGCCGCCGGGATTGTCGTCGAACACGCCGGCCAGGACCGTCACGTTGTTGGCGGGCGTGCCGCGCAGGCGCACGCCCAGCGAGGACAGCGGATAGGCTGGGCCGCCGCCATAGAGATCGCTGGAGGGGAGCAGCGGCCAGCCGGCCGCCGTGTTCACGAACAGGCTGGAACCGGTGCTGATCAGGAATTCGTTGTCGATGCTCTGTTGGCCGATTTTGACATCGAATGAATTTTTGAAAAATTGCTGGTCGTACCAGAGTTCCCAGAGCCGGGTGGTGTTCTCGGCCTCGTTGCCGTTGGCGGTCTGCAGATCGTCCAGGTAAGCTGGGCTCAGCGGTTGCCCGTGAATCTGCAGCGCGCTGGCATGGAAAGCGCCGCCCTGCAGCCCGACCGCCTTGCCCAGATCCACATCCAGAGTGGCGGTGGTGACACCCTGCATCGTGCTGCCCTGCTTGACGCCGCCGGTGAGGTTGCCGAGCAGGTTTTCGCTGTCCGTCAGCCCGAGCGTGATGCCGTAATTGCCCAAGATCGTCCGCAGGCCGCCGACATCGCCGAGTAGATTGCTGCGCGTCCAGAGATTGGTCGGCGCTGAGGAGCTTTGCGGTGCCGTTTGCGCGGTTGCGGGCAATCCGCCGGAAAATGCTGAGACGATGGTTGCAGCGGGCAACAGGTTTCTACGAAGGGCCATCCAAAAAACCTTTAATCGGCGAGACGATGACGAGTCCATTTGGGACATCGTATGATTCACAATATCACTGATTTGTATATGATATAACGTATTATATATTTGTGATGTCCGATCTCGCCGTAAGCCTCAACCGCCCGTTGGCGGTGACTCCGCGTTAGGAAATCGCGTTTCGTCAGGCCGCGGCCGGATGCCGGGTTGCGGAGCGGCTGCAGGAGTGCGAATATTGGCGCGATGCGCCTGCGCCCTTTATTTGCCTGAACTGATCGATGCTTTGTAGGTCAGATTCCCCACCCGGCGCGGGAGCGCGGTCGCACGCACGGCCTCGGCGCCGCGGCGCCTGGCCCGACCCGGCGATGCCCGGTCGAGCGGTGCCATGTCCCTGACATTCCAGATCGCCCTCGGCCTCTCCATGGTGTTTGCCTCTGGGCTGATCCGCGGCTTCACCGGATTTGGCTTAAGCATCGCGGCGGTGCCGCTGCTGAGCCTGATCATGCCGCCCGCCCAGGCAATACCGATCGTGCTGTTGCTGCAATTGTTGATCAGCCTCAGCGGGCTGCGCGGGGCGCTGCAGATCTGCCACTGGCCGGACGTGCGCACGCTGGCGATCGGCGCGGTCATCGCCACCCCGCTCGGGGCCTGGGCGCTGGCGCGGCTGCCGGCGGCGCCCGTGCGCATCGCCATCGCCGTCATCGTGTTCGGCGCGGTGCTTGTGCTGGCAGGTGGCTTTCGCTTGAAATCGGGCGCCGGCCGGCACGTTTTGCCCTTCGGTCTGCTGTCGGGCCTGTTCAACGGGCTGGCCGGTCTGCCGGGCCCCCCGGTGATCGCCTATTTCCTGATGAGCCCGGCGGGTACGGCCGTGGCCCGGGCCTCGATGATCGTGTATTTTCTCGCCACTTCGGTGATCGCGCTGGCGCCGATGACGGCCCTTGGTCTGATCGGCCCGCGCAGCGTCGCGGGGGCGCTGATCGGGTTCCCGGTGGCCATGGCCGGATCGGCGCTCGGCGGCCGGATGTTCCAATCCAGCCCGGATGCGCATTACCGCTTCGTCGCGCTATGCCTGCTCGGGGTCGCCGCGGGCCTGGCCGCGATACGCGCGCTCGGCGCATTGTAAGAGCATTGCGGCCCGCCGGGTTGCCGGGAACTGGCTGAGCGATACTTGCCAGGCCGATGGCAGGCCTCTTTCATTTCAATGTCTCTTGAGATATTGAATCGTCATGGATGAACCGCAAGCCCTGACCGCGCTCTCCGCCTTGTCACAGGAAACGCGCCTGCGGATCGTGCGCCTGCTGGTCATGGCCGGGCCGGGGGGAATGCCGGCCGGGTCGATCGGCGATGAACTCGGGGCCAGTTCGTCCCGCCTGTCGTTTCATCTCACACATCTGGAACATGCGGGCCTGATTCAGTCCCGGCGGGAAGGGCGCTCGATCCGCTACAGCGCCGCCTATGAGGCATTGTCGGGTCTGATCGCCTTCCTGATGCGCGATTGCTGCCAGGGACGACCGGAAACCTGCCCACCGGCCGCGCTCGGCAACATCTGACGGTTTGAGGAGTTCGCAATGCCAGTCACCATCTATCACAACCCCGCCTGCGGCACCCCCGCAACGTCCTGGCGATGATCCGCAACAGCGGCGAAGAGCCGCGGATCATCGAGTATCTGAAGACGCCGCCCAGCCGCGTCGAACTGGTCGACCTGATTGCCCGCATGGGCGTGCCGGTGCGCGCGCTCCTCAGGGAGAAGGGCACGCCCTATCATGAGCTGGGTCTGGACAATCCGGCGCTGACCGACGCGGCGCTGATCGATGCGATGATGGCGCATCCGATCCTCATCAACCGCCCCATCGTGGTGACCGACCGGGGTGTGAAGCTATGCCGCCCCTCCGAAACGGTGCTGGACCTGCTGGCCAACCCGCAGAGTGGCGAGGGGGCGTGAGGGCGGCGCGCGGCTGGTGCGAGCGCGCATGAGCGACGCAGGATCGCGGAGCCGGCTCGTCGTCGTCTCCACGCTCGGCATCACCCAGACGCTCGCCTGGGGGTCGACCTATTACCTGCCGGCGGTGTTTGCCGATCCGGTCGCGGCGACCCTGCACATTTCGCGCACCTGGTTTTTCGGCATCTTCTCCGCCGCGCTGCTGCTCTCCGGCCTGCTCGGGCCGCTCGCCGGGCGGATGATCGACCGGCATGGCGGGCGGGATGTGCTGGCCGCGACCAATCTCATCTTCGCCGCCGGGCTGGTTCTGCTCGCCTTGGCCGCCAACCTCGCCGGGCTCGCTTTGGGCTGGGCGGTGATCGGCATCGGCATGGGGTTCGGGCTTTACGAGGCGGCGTTCGCCACGGCGGCCGGAATTTATGGCGCGGAGGCGCGGCGCGCGATCATCGGCATCACCCTGTTTGCGGGGTTCGCGAGCACGGTGGGCTGGCCGCTGAGCGCGGCGCTGATCCACGCGTTCGGCTGGCGCGGCGCGTGCCTCGGCTGGGCTCTGCTGCATCTCGGGCTTGGGCTGCCCGCCAACCGGCTGCTGGTGCCGCGGGCCAAGGCAGCCCCGCCGCCGGCCGCGGCGGCAGACGACACGGGCAAGGTGCCGTGGACGATGGTCGTGCTGGCCAGCGTGTTCGGGGCCACCTGGTTCGTGTCGACGGCGCTCGCCGCCCATCTGCCGCGCCTGCTCCAGGCGCTGGGCCTGGCGCCGGCGGAAGCGGTGTTTGCGGCGTCGCTGGTGGGCCCGGCGCAGGTGGCGGCACGGCTGGTGGAGTTCAGCCTGTTGCGGAACGCCTCGCCGATGCTCTCGGCGCGGCTCGCCACAATGCTGCACCCCACGGGCGCGGTGTGCCTCGCGCTCCTCGGGCCAATGGCGGCCATCCCGTTCGTGCTGCTGCACGGCGCGGGCAACGGGCTGCTGACGATCGCCCGCGGCACGCTGCCGCTCGCATTGTTCGGGGCGGCGGGATACGGGCTCAGGACCGGGCTCCTCGCCGCGCCCGCGCGGGTCTTGCAGGGGGCGGCGCCGCTGGTGTTCGGCCTCATCCTGGACCGCGATGGTCCGTGGTCCGCGCTGCTGCTCTCCGGCGGGCTGACGGCCGCCTCGTTTGTCGCCTTGTTGCTTCTTCGCCCGGCGGCTCGGCACGCTGCGGCCCAGGAAACCTGAAGACTGGCGCGGCAACGTGCGCGCCGGCACCGCGAACTTGCCCTGAGTCCCGATGCCCCGCATAGTCGCGTGTGCAAAATTAACGACATGACGTTTGCGCTGACTGAGGTGTAGCGGCGCGCCAATACGCGCGGGGGGATCATGGTTGCGATGCTGGCGGGAATTGGGGCGATTCTGGTTGCAGTGCTGCTCGCCGTGTGGACATGGCGCATCTCGGTGCGTGTGGAGCGGTTGCGCCGGCAGGCGGAAGATGCCGTGGCGGCAGCGGCGCGGCAGGGGCGCGACATGGTCGCCCAGAACGGGCTCGAGCAGAATCTCGATATGCTGCGGATGTCGCTGGAGGGGTTGGGGGAGCCGCGGCTCGAGGACGGCGCCTTATGGTTCGGCACGCACCGGGTGAATGGGGATTGCACGCTGGTCGATGCGGTGAAGACAAAATTCGGCGGCGCCGCGACGATTTTCCTGGGCGATCAGCGGATCGCGACGAATGTGCAGAACGCCGACGGGTCGCGCGCCCTCGGCACCAGGCTGGCGCCGGGGCCGGCCTATGAGCGTGTGCTGCGCCAGGGGCTGAGCTATCGCGGCCAGACGGAGATTTTCGGCGAGGCCTATCTGGCGCTCTACGAGCCGATCAGCGCTGACGGGGTGGTGATCGGCCTGCTATTCGCCGGGATCCGCAAGGCCTCAGCCATGGTGGAGGCCGAGCCGGCGCGCGCGCGCCGGGCGCGCGGGCTGGCGGCCATCGGCGCCGCGGTCGAGGCGCTGCGACGGATCATCCAGGAGCAGGCCGACGCCGCGGCGCAGGCGACCGCACAGCGCCAGGTCGCCGATGATGCCAGGCGGCGTCTCGATGCCGAACGCCAGAAGGCGACACGCCAGCAGAAGCTGGCCGTCGCAGCGCTCACCACGGGGCTGGAGCATCTGGCGTCCGGAGATCTCGCCTATCGGCTGACCGAGGCGCTGGCTGCCGATTACGAGAGGCTGCGAGCGGATTTCAACACCACGATCTCGACCCTGCAGGACACCATGCAAGCGATCTCTGCCGTGGCGCAGGGGGTCAGGTCAGGCGCTGACGAGATCACCCAGGCCTCGGATGATCTGTCGCGGCGCACCGAGCAGCAGGCGGCGAGCCTGGAAGAGACGGCGGCGGCGCTCGATGAGATCACCGCGACGGTGCGCCGCACCGCGGACAACACCAATGAAGCCCGCAACACCGTCGCGGCCGCGGAAGCGGACGCTGAACGGTCCGGCGCCGTGGTGCGAGACACGGTGGCCGCGATGAACGGCATCGAGACCTCGTCCCGGCAGATCGGCAACATCATTGGGCTGATCGACGAGATCGCCTTCCAGACCAATCTGCTGGCGCTCAATGCCGGGGTGGAGGCCGCGCGCGCCGGCGATGCAGGGCGCGGTTTCGCCGTGGTCGCGGCCGAGGTGCGGGCGCTGGCACAGCGTTGCGCCGATGCCGCGAAAGAGATCAAGGCGCTGATCTCCACCTCCGGCCAGCAGGTCGATGCCGGCGTGAGGCTGGTGGGCGAGACCGGCCGGGCGCTGGAACGGATCGTCGCGCAGGTGGCGCGGCTGAACGGCCTGGTGGCCGACATCGCCGCCTCGGCGCAGGAACAGGCGACCGGGCTGAACGAGGTCAACATCGCGGTCAACCAGATGGACCAGGTGACACAGCAGAACGCGGCAATGGTCGAGCAATCGAGTGCTGCCAGCCATAGTTTGGAAGGCGAGGCTGAGAAATTGGCCCGCCTGATCCGTCAGTTCCGCATCGATGAGAGCGCCGTGGCGCCGGTGCTCGAACGGACCGCGCTCCCAGTCGAGATCGCCCGATAATTTTTATCCTTTACACGAAATTTTCATCTGTTCATTGGCAACGACAAGCGAAACCTTCTTGATCACGCTCTCACCGAACAACGCGTAAGGCGATGATGTGTCCGTAAAGGTCGCCGGCACGTTGTCCAACGTGCAGTCTCCGACTTTCAGCTTTTTGATGTCGACGGAATATGTTTGGATCGCTGAGCCGTCGGAGAGGGTTGCCAATTGGTAAGATTTAGGAATGGTGATGCCCATTGATTTCGCGGAAGAGATCGGCAGGTTGAGCATTGTCGCCCCCGTGTCCACGAGGAATGTCACGGGTTTGTTATTGACGGAACCATCAACAAAGTAAACGCCGAGATGCGGGTCGGCGGAGACGACGAGGGATTTGGTGGGGGCCGGCGAGCAAGCGAGAAGCGCGAGCGGCAGGAATAATGAAACATATTTCGGGAAAATCATTTGTGGAGTTCCAGTAATTCAAAGGTTACGTCAGCAGGATTTGGCCCGCAGCGCGGAGGCCGCTCATGCATCGTGACGCTCGTCGAGGGGCACATCCCTGTGATGTTGGGGTACCAAGGGGCGCGCGGCAACATGCCGATGAGCCACGCGCCGTGCACACGCGGCATCGCGGCCGGCCTCGGCGAGGCTGTGCACGACGTCTTGCTCCCTTTGACCAATGAATTTGGCAGGAAGCATATGTTCGGGGCACCTCGGCGAAAATAGACAGACGTGGCGCGCCCATCGAAAGAGTCACCCAAAATGGCAATCCGCATGGCCGGTAGTAGAGCGATTTAAGCGGCCAGATCTATGGCATCTGCGTATTGCGGCATAAGCCTGTGGCCAGCCGCCATAAGCCTTAAGGCCACCCGCCATAAGCCTTTGTGCAGAAGCCATGGCCGGAAGGTCTTTGGCCGATGCGTTCATCTCGGCATATTCCGTTGCTCCAGGGCGCGAAAAGGCCGGGCTCGGCGTCGGATGGACATCGCCGCGAAATTCCATGGCAAAGTGGCGGACCATAGCCGGTACGCCGTTCATCTCCATATCCCCCGGGAAAGCGGCGACGGCCGGGAAATGCGCCGCGCATCCCCCCGGCGGCTCAAGTGGGTCGCGCGCATAACTGCCATCACCGCGGATCGGCGTTGTTTATCAATCGATTGATGTTATCGCTACGCGCGGCGTGAGATGATCCCTCGATGATACATAGCGCTGTGAGTAAATTGGACCGAGACAGATAAAGAGAGACTTTGATGCACAAACGAGATGCAGCCCGCGCCTTCGCCGCGGCGGCGTTCATGCTGCTTGCCCCCGCCGCCCTGGCGCAGCAGACGACCCTGGCGCCGCGCGACGTGCCCGCGAAGACGATTCCGGTGCCCGGCGATGTCAGCCCGCAGCTACAGGCCGTTATCGCGCATCCGCTGCGCAGCGGCTGGAACACGCCGCCGACGACCCCCCAAGGGTGGCAGCAGATGGCGAACTCCGAGGCCGAAGCGGCCGTGGCCGTGGTTGAGCCGATGGCGAAGCGGCTGCACGTCAAGATCACGCAGGGCACGATCGACGGCGTGCACGTCTATCGCGTCACGCCGGAAACCATCCCGGCGCGTGACGCCAAGCGCCTGCTGATCCATGTCCATGGCGGCTGCTACGTGCTCAACCCCGGCGAGGCCGCGCTGCCGGAGGCCGTGCTGATGGCCGGTTTCAGCCACATCCCGGTTATTTCCGTCGACTACCGGATGCCGCCCACCGCCTATTTTCCGGCCGCGCTCGATGATGCAATGACGGTCTACAAGGCCGCGCTGAAGATGGAAAAGCCGCAGGATATCGGCGTGTTTGGCGGTTCCGCCGGCGGCGCGCTCACCTTGGAGATGATGCTGCGCGCGAAGCAGGAGCATCTGCCGATGCCGGGCGCCATCGACGTGAACACCCCGATGGCGGATGCCGTGGATTGGGGCGATTCCTCCCGCACCAATGCCCTGGTCGACAATGTTCTGGTGTCGCCGAGCGGCTTCTGTGAATCCGCGGCCCTGTTCTACGCTCACGGACATGACATGGCCGACCCGATGATCTCGCCGCTCAATGGCGATTTCCACGGGTTTCCGCCGACCATCCTGCTCACCGGCACGCGGGATCTGCTGCTGAGCAACACGGTCCGCACCGAGCAGAAACTGCTTCAGTCCGGGGTGCCGGCCAACCTCCTGGTGTTCGAGGGCATGTCCCATTTCCAGTTCACCATCAATGACCAGATCCCCGAAGACCGCCAGGCCTTCACGGAACTGGCTGCTTTCCTCAACCGGCATCTGGGGCACTGACAGCGCGCGACAGCATGTCGTGCCGTGCATCCCCAGAACCGCATTGGTGATGTGAGCATCCCAAACCCCGGCCCGTGAGGGCCGGGGTTTTTGCATGGATCATGAACGTGGCGCCACGCTACATAACATTGCGTTAGTAAAGGACAAGCTCCGGGAGCCGGGATCTCCCGGATGGTCATCACTCATCGAAGCCAATGGCACGGCGGCCCCCGCCTCGTGCGCGAACCGCCGGGCGGCCCGCAGAGCCGCTTCGACTTTCACGAAAAGCGTGGCCGAATCAGTAACAGACCACCCTGGTCGTCCAGGGATAGATCTCATACGAATACGGATAGTACGGATAGTTGGGAAAGTTCGGATAGCGGGCCGTGACGGCGGTGTTGATCGTGGCGCCCCTTGCATTCATGCATTGGGCGTAAGCGACATTGTATTGCTGTTGGGGCGTGTAGCCGGCGGCAACGAGCGCGGTGCCGCCCCCCGCCGTGTAGTTGGTCGCCGACACGTGAGGCGCAGCTTGCAGCCTGAAGCTGTATTGAGCATGATTGCGGCACACCACATCAGCCGACTGAAACTCTTGCGACGACATGTTGGCGCCGGGAACGGCGGCGACTGTCGGGCCTGTCGGCAGCTCGGCGCAAGCGGCGAGGGGAAGCGAAACGGCCAACGCCGGAGCCAGCCGGGCGGCCTGACGCTTTAGACGCGTAAGCAGCAATGGATTGTGGGTCATCGGACTCTCTCCCTGGACGAAGGTAAAATGCTTACCACACCAAGGCTTCCTTCCGTTCGGCGAGACCGTTTAGGTTGGAACGGAACGTAGAAGAAATGATATCTGCATTTCCGAGGTGGCGCAATCAAAACTGCGATCATCGGCTTGGCGCCGGGAATATCGCGCCTCCACCCCGACCGTCTCTTGCGCTAGGTCAAGGTAAGAATGGTCGGGTCGGATCATAGAGACATGAACTGTATCGGCGAGGCCGCAGAACCGTGGATACGACGCCAGCAAATCCTGCAACGGAGCAGACAGGCGATACCGGCTTGGCACGCTTCACCAAAAAGCTGCTGATAACCGTCCTCGTGCTGGCGTTGGCTTTGGCGGCCTGGCGGCTGGTTGATCTCGGTATTCTATTTTTCGGGGCGGCGCTGATCGCGATCGGGTTGCGCCGGGCCGCTGAATCAGTGGGGCGTCGTGCGAGGATTGGCACGGCGGCCGGGCTCGTTCTGGTCGTGCTGTTGTTCGTGGCGGCGCTGATAGCGTCTCTTACATTTTTTGGCGCTGTCGCCGCCGGACAGTTTGACGAGCTTGTCCGGCAAGTTCCGCGCGGCCTGCACATTGCGCTCACTTGGCTGGAGGCGCAGCCTTATGGTCCCTATGTCTTGACGCAGGCGCGCGGGATCGCGCCCGCTGAACTCACCAGCACGGCCGGTCGGGCGGTGGCGCTCGGGATGCAGGCCGTTGCGCGTACTTTCGGTTATGCCGTTCTGACCTTTCTGGTCGCCATCTATCTCGCGGCCCAGCCGCGTCTCTACCGCCGCCTGTGCCTGCGGCTGGTGCCGCCGGCCCACCTCGCCGTTGCGGGCCGGGTGTTGGACCGGACCGGCGAGGTGTTGCTGCACTGGCTGCTCGGGCAGTTCGTGGTGATGCTCACGATTGGCACGCTCTCGGGCCTCGGTCTTTGGGCGCTGGGCATCGAGGCGCCGTTCGCGCTCGGACTGGTCGGCGGGCTGCTGACGTTCATCCCCTATTTCGGCGCCGTGTTAGCCGTGGTTCCCGCCACGCTCGTCGCCCTTACCCAAGGGCCGTTCTACGCTCTTGGGGTCATCGCCATGTATGCTGGCGTGCATTTCATTGAAGGCAATTTCATCACCCCCATGGTACAGGCCGAGGCGACATCCCTGCCGCCGGTGCTCTCCTTGCTGTCCACAGTCGCGTTCAGCATGCTTTTCGGTTTGTCCGCCGTCTTGCTGACCGCGCCGCTCACCTTGTTCCTACTGGTGGTGGTGGAACTGCTCTACGTCAACGGCATCCTGGGGAAGGCCGCGGAAAACATGAAGCGGCCAGCCGATGCAAACTAATGTCCAGGAGCCGGAGGCGCCAGGATGGCCCGAACGAGCTGCCGCAGGATCGCCGCCGTTGACACCGTGGCTGCTGCAGATGCGCCGCCTCGTCGGACTGTTCGCCGCATGGAGCATCGGTGCCTCGGTCGGAGGCCGCAGATCAAAAGCCAAGCCATGATTTCAGCCCCGTGGTTTGGATTTGGCGTTTCAATCGGCATCGGGCTTCTCATTGGCCTTGAGCGCGAACGTTCCAAGGGGATCGGCCCAGGTCGCCGCCCGGCAGGAATACGGACTTTCACCCTGGCATCGCTGTTGGGTGCGGTTGCGATGCGTCTCGGCGGCGAAGCTTTTCTCGCACTCGCAGAAGCTGGGGTGATGAGTCTCACAGCTTTGTCGTACGCTCGGAATCGCGGCGATGACCCTGGTCTCACGACCGAGATCGGCCTGCTTGTCACGCCGCTGCTCGGCGGCCTGGCGATGTCGGATACAAGCCTCGCTGCAGGGCTTGGCGCCGCGGTTGCCGTCATTTTCGCCGCGAAGGTGCCACTGCATGGTTTTGTCACACAGATCCTGACCGGCGCTGAGGTCACAGACGGTCTTGTCTTCGCGGTCGCGACACTGATCATCTGGCCGCAACTGCCCGATCGCTATTTGGGCCCCCTTCAGGCGTTCAATCCTCACAGCATCTGGTTTCTGGTCATCCTGATCATGGCGATCGGCGCATGCGGGCATGCCGCAACACGGGTGCTTGGCGTTCGCTTCGGGTTGCCGATCGCCGGCCTTGCGTCAGGTTTCGTGTCCAGCACGGCAACGATCGGGTCGATGGCCGGGCGCGCGGCGCGGGATCCGGCGAGCATGAGGGCGGCCGTTGCCGCGGCGGCTTTCTCGACCGTCGCGACCTTCATCCAACTGGCTGTCCTGCTCGCGGCCATCTCCCGTTCAACTCTCTTGCTGATGGCGCCGGCACTGGCGGCAGGCGCCATCGGGGCAGCGCTCTATGGACTCGGCTTTGCGCTGCGCGCGGTCACCCCGGACGCGATCTCCGGCGCCGAACCTGGGCGGGCTTTTAGCGTGGGAACCGCCCTTGGGCTCGCCGCGATGATGGCCGTCATGTTGTTTGTCTCGGCGGCGTTGAGATACAGGCTTGGGGAGGCCGGCGTGATGGTCGGAACGATCGTCGCAGGCTTTGTCGATACACATTCGCCCGCGATCTCGATCGCCTCCCTGGTCACCTCGGCGAAAATGACACCGCAAGATGCCGTCCTGCCGATCCTTGCCGCGATGACGAGCAACGCCGCGGCAAAAATAGCCCTGGCGATCGGCGCCGGGTCCCGCGCCTTTGCATTGCGCATCGCGCCGGGAATCGTGGCGCCGATTGCTGTCGCATGGGCCATTGCAGTCCTAACGGCGTTCGGATGATTTTCCCGCTGAGGAGAGGAGATGAGCATGCTGAAATGCGCATTGTGTGTGTCCGATCATCCGCGTGCTCGGGCTGCCTTGGCGGGTCTCGCCGACTTCATGATCGTATTCGCGGCGGGTTTTTTGCTGGGCGCCGTGCGCGTATTCTGGGTCATGCCGCGCACCGGCGCGCTGACAGCCGTGGCGCTCGAATTGCCTGTCATGCTCGTGGTCTCGTGGGTCGCTGCGGCGGCGCTGATCCGGTGGTTTCGTGTGACGCCCAAGGCAACCGACCGCCTGATGATGGGAGGTGTCGGTTTCCTCTTGCTGCTGGTTGTGGAGACCGCGCTTGGCTTGTTTGGGTTCGGCAGAACCTTTCAGGATCAACTTGCAGCCTGGCGCAGTGCTTCCGGCCTCTTGGGGCTCGCCGGGCAAGTGGCCTTCGCCCTGTTCCCGATGCTGATCGGGCGCGTAGGACGCGCTTGACGGTTGGTCTGCGCGAAACCTTGCAGAACAGAGGACGTCGCACGCTCGGACGCTTTCCAGGGCTATTGCGCGTGTTTGGTGTGCTCGGTGTCGGCCAGGCTATGGTAGAGCTCATTTTCTTGCGCAAAGTGCAGCCGTAATATGGCATCGAGCCCGTAGAGCACGCGCCGAAAATCGTTTGCCTCGGCCGGGCTGGGCCCTTCGGCGGGCAGGTCGGCGGTCATGCGTGTCAGCAGGCCGCCGAGCTGCTGCACCTCGCGGTGGGTTCGGTGCATGGCGGCGATCGGGTCGCCGCCGCCCAGCGCGCGCTCGATGGTCGGATATAGCTGCGTGTCATCCTCCGTTTCGTGCCGCAGCAACCGTTCCCGGACGAGTTGTTCAACCTCGGCCAGGGCGGCGGCTGCCTGCCGGGGCGGCGCCGTTGCGAGCTCGTCGGCAACCGCCCGCAGGCGCGCGATTGGCCCGACGAGGCGTTCGTGCTCCGCGTCGAGCCGCGCCACCTCCGCGACCGGGAGCGCGACCCGTGGTCGCCCCGGGATGCGTACATGCAGCACGCGTAGAGCGTTCGTGATCGCGGCGACGTCGATCACCTCCTGCAGCAGCGCCCCGGCCACGGGCGGCAGGAAGCCCAGCGCGGCGGCCACCATGGCCAGGAAGGACAGGCCCATGCCGACCGCCACGGTTTCGAGGGCGATGCGCCGCGCCCCGCGCGCGACGGCGAGCGCCTCGGCCAGCCGGTCCAGCCGGTCGACGAGCAGCACCACGTCGGCGGCTTCCGATGAGGCGCCGGATCCACGCGCGCCCATGGCGATGCCGACATCGGCCGCCGCGAGGGCGGGCGCGTCGTTCACCCCGTCCCCCACCATCGCGCAGGTCTCCCCCGGAACCGTGCGCGCCGCGGCAATGGCGGAGAGCTTGTCCTGTGGCTGCTGTTCCGCCCGGACCTCGTCCACGCCGAGTACCGCGCCGATGGCCTCGGCAACGTCGCGCCGGTCGCCGGTGAGCATGACGATGCGGGTGATGCCGGCCTGGCGCAGCAGACGCAGCGCCCTGGATGCGTCAGGGCGGATCTCGTCGGCGAGAAGGATGGCGCCGAGCATCGCGCCGTCCGCCGCCACGAAGGCACCCGTTGCGCCCTCATAGCCCATACGGCGCAGGAAGCGCCCGCTCCATTCGGTGGGCGCGGCCCGCGCGGCCACGTAGGCGTGACTTCCGACCGAGACGCGGCGCCCGCCGATCGTGCCGCTCACACCCGCGCCGGGTTCTTCCTCCACAGCCGTCGGCAAGTCCAGAACGAGGCCGCGTGTCCGGGCGGCGGCGACCACGGCTTGGGCGATGGTGTGCAGTGAGGCTTGGTCCAGGCTGGCCGCGAGGCGCAGAACTTCGTCGCCCGTCGTGCCCGGCGTCGGCTGGATGGCGGCAACCCGGGCACGTCCGGCGGTGAGCGTGCCGGTCTTGTCGAGGAACAGCGTGCGCACCCGTGCCAGCGCTTCCAGCGCGCCGCCACCCTTCACCAGCACGCCGCGCCCGGCACAGCGCGACAGGCCGGCGACGATGGCCACCGGCACGCCCAGGATCAGCGGGCATGGCGTGGCAACCACCATGACGGCGAGGCCACGCACGGGATCACCGCTCCAGGCCCAGGCGCCCCCGGCGAGGGCGAGCGTGAGCGGGGTAAACAGGAAGGCGGCCCGGTCCGCGAGCCGGGCGGACGGCGCCTTCGCCTCCTGCGCCTGTCGAACGAGCCGGACGATGCCGGCAAATGTGCTGTCCGCAGCATCCGCCGTGGCGACCATGTCGAAGGGCGCGCCCGCGTTCACCGCACCGCTGCGCACCGCCGCGCCTGCCTCGTGCGTGACCGGAATGGGCTCGCCGGTCAGCGCTGACTCGTCCAGGACCGCGGCCTTGTCCCGCACGATCCCGTCCACGGGCACGGCGTCCCCGGCCCGTACCAGCAGGCGGTCTCCGGCGGCGACAGAGTCGAGGGGAACGGCGATGATCCGGCCGTCCTCATAGCGGCTGGCGGTGCGCGGGACACGCGCGAGCAGGGCCGACATCTCGCGCCGCGCCCGCGCTGCGGCGAAATCCTCAAGCGCGCGGCCGCCCGAGAGCATGACGGCGATCACACCGGCGGTGACATATTCGCCGAGTGCAAGGGCGCCCCCGATCGAAAGCAGCGCAATGATGTCGAGACCCACCTCTCGCCGCCACAGGCTGGCCGCGCTGGCGAGCAGGACGGCCGCGAGTACCGGGACAGCCCCGGCCAGCATCAGTCCTGTGGCCCAGTCCTCCCGGCCGAGCCAGCGCGCGCATAAACCTGCGCCCAGGCCACCGGCGGCCAGGGCCAGCAAGGAAAGGTTCGGGATTTGTTTGCGATCAGCCACTTGCGCCTACGTGCTCGTCTGTATCCTCCGGCATCCGTCTCTCCCCGTTCGTTTCCTGTATCGTTTGATATGGGAATGGTCGGCATCGTCGCTCGGCCGCACGGTCTTTCGCGAAGACCGAGCGATGATTCGGGGCGTTTTTCATTGATATAGGTCAAGGGCGGGACGTCGCAGCTTGAGCCGCCGCCAACGCCACGGGTCACGTCAAGGCCCGTCGCAGCCGACCGGCCTGTTTATGTTTTGATTTTCACGGAATGCCGTGGCGCGCCCGAGGGGATTCGAACGTCCGACCCTTGGGGAGAATTTGTTCGTGGCCGGCGCTCAGATCGACGGCACGGTGACGCCGATCATGTCGCCTTCGCGCACGATGGCTGCGAGCCGGTCCGCGCTCCAGTCTTCGGTGCCGAGGGGACGGCGCGGCAACACCATCCAGCGGTAGTCGGCTGTCGAATCGACGATATGGATCGAAACGCCGTCCGGCAGCGTCGTGTTCCATTCCGCGAGCACGCCGCGCGGATCGCGCACGGCGCGGGCGCGATAGCCCGCCGACTTGAACCAGAAGGGCGGGTAGCCGAGCACCGCGCGGGGATAGCAGCTGCACAGCGTGCAGACGACAAGATGATGCACAGTTTCGGTGTTTTCGAGCACGCCGAGGGGCGGTGCGCCGCGCATCGAAGCCCCCATTTCCTCGGCCGCCGCGCTGCCGTTCGCCAGCAGGCGCGCGCGGTATTCCGGATCGGTCCAGGCGCGGGCGATGATGGCGGCGCCGATCCTGGGGCTTGCGGCATCGGTGATGGCGATGCGCTCGGCGATCTCGGCCGTGGAGACGATGCCCTTGGCCTCCAGAAGGTCGCGGATGGCGACGAGGAGCGCTTCCGCGGGCGCGTGGAGCAGTTCCGTTTCCGACAGGCTCATGCTTCCTCCAGCCAGGATTCGTAAAGCTCGACGAGGATCTCGTCGCCGGCCGTGGCGTCGCCCCAGAGCGAGGCCGGGTCGAAGGCAACGTGGTAGAGCGTGAGGCTCGGCGCCGGTCGCGCGAAAGCGAGATCCTCGGGGTTCGCGAAGCGGCCGAGGACATCGCGGATCGTGCCAATACGGCCGCGCAGATAATGCGGCGTGCGGATATGCACGGGCCCGCGCGCCTCCGGCCAGTCGTCACGCACGCGCACAATTTGGCCGGGGGCGAGGGCGCTCATGGGCACATCCTGCTATTGGCGAGGGCCGCTTTGAGCTCGGCGGCGGTGATCACGCCCTTGCGCAGCAGGTTATCGGCGATCGAGCGAATCCAGCGCTGGTAATAGCTGCGCGCGTGGTACTCGGCCTCCGGGATCGCCTCGATGCCACGGCGCAGCTCGTCGACACTCATCACGCGCTTCAGCCCGAGGATCTGGCGGAGCGCATCCACCTCGCGGTCGAACTCGGTGAGTTCGTGCGGCTCGGTATCGACCGCCTCGCACATATATTTCGCGATCCCGCCCAGATCGTGATGGGCGCGGGCTGGATTGGGGTCCGTCTCAGCTGCATCGGCCATAGCAGGAGCTTAGCCGAAGCGCCGGTGGATGGGAACCGAGCGGCGTGCCAGGGGCGCGGGACCGCGTTGCCGCTCCGGGGCGTGCTCGCTGATACCGGCGCCGACGGGCACGGCCTGGCGGGTCCGGTCGAACGGTCGCGGACCGTGCCGTACCGCTGGCGCGTCTGAACGATCCGCAGGGCGGTGAAGGGCGCCTGTGTCCAATCTTTACTGGCCAAGCCTGAGACGTTATGGCAGCATCGCTACCAAATATAAAAAATGAAACGAGGAAACATGAAGAAGGTAAGCTTCAAGAAGATCAGCTTCGTCGCGTCAGCGTTATTGCTGGCATTTGCAGCGGGTGCGCCCTCCATGGCGGCGGCCGCGTTGCCGCCGAAATTCGGACCGTCGCTGATTGCCGTAAAGTCCTTCGATCACTTCGCACTGGTCGGCATCGGCGTGTCGCATGAAGGGCGCGTCTTTGCGAGCGCCCCCGCGGCGAAGAGCGGTAACAAGCTGGTGGAGGTCAATGTCCATACCGGCGCGGTCACGCCGTATCCGAACCAGAGCTGGAATGTGGCGGGCAACGATCCCGAACATGAGTGGGCCGTCCCGCAGGCCATGTGGGTCGATAAGGCCGATCATCTCTGGGTCCTGGATTCAGGGCGCGCGGTGCTCAGCGTCGGTCAGCCGATTCCGCCGAAACTCGTCGAGTTCGATCTGAGCGACAACCAGGTGATTCGCAGCTACGGGTTCCAGGGCGTGGTCGCACCGTCGGACTCATTGAACGATGTTCGCATCGATTTGGTGCATGGCTACGCTTATCTCACCAACATCGCCAATAAGGGTGGCCTGGTGGTCTTGAACCTGCAGACCGGGGCATCGCGCCAGGTGCTGGTGGGGGATCGTTCGACCTATGCCGATCCGCACCAGCATCTGATGATCCGGGGCCAGCCGGCCGAGGGGAGGGACGGCAAGCCGGTCGCCATCCATGCCGATGGCATTGCGCTTTCGCCCGACGCAGCCTGGGTCTATTACCGGCCGCTGACCGACCATAATTATTGGCGTGTCCCGACTGCGGCATTGATTGATGCCAGCCTGACCCCAGCCGAACTGGCGCAGAAGGTGCAGTATCTCGGCGCGGCCGAACTGACCGGCGGGTTGATCATGGACCAGCATGGGACGCTCTATGGCGGTGATCTTGAGCATGCCAGCGTCGTTGCGCTCAGGCTCGATCCGGCAACGGGTAAGCTGACATCAAAGCTCTTCGTGCGCGACAAAGGACGCCTCTCTTGGGCGGACGGTTTCGCGATCAGCGGCGGCTATCTCTATATCGCGGACTCGCACTTATGGGAGATCGTGTTCAAGAACCATTTGCCGCGGTCCGGACCGTGGACGATCTTCAAAGTCAAGCTGCCCGATTACGTCGCCGCGAAATCTCCGTAGCTGCTCGCCAGGGCCACGGTGGCCGCGACCTGAAAGTCTCCGAGACCGCTCGGCCGGGACTTCAGATGGTGATGCGATGCTCGGGCCTCGGGCATCGCCGTCACCCACATCGCCGGCGTTTCGTCCTGGGCAGCAAAACTGACGCCGGTATAGGCGGATGGCGGCGTGTGCAGCCGAATACATGGCAAATCCACAAGGTTATCCCCAACTCTGTGGATTTTCTTTTGTCGGAACGAATGACGGTGACAGCCTCGCACCGGCGGGCCGCATAACAGCCATCTCCTGCAATCAGAGTTATTTATCAATCGATAGGCGCTATTGTAACCAGCAGCTCACGTACTGTTACACGGTAGGGTGAGTGGACCAAGACAGACAGAGAGACTTTGATGCACAAACGAGATTCGGCCCGCGCATTCGCGGCGGCGGCTTTCATGCTGCTTGCCCCCGCCGCGATGGCCCAGACGACGCTGGCGCCACGCGACGTGCCCGCGAAAACCATCCCCGTTCCTGGCGATGTTAGCCCGCAGCTGCAGGCCGTGATCGCCAGGCCGCTGAGCAGCGGCTGGAACACGCCGCCGACCACGCCCCAGGGCTGGAAGCAGCTTTCGGACACGCTCGCGGCCGGCGTCGCCGCCCAGGTCGGGCCAATGGCACAGCGGCTGCACGTCAAGATCGAGCCGGCCACGATCGACGGCGTGAAGGTCTATCGCCTCACGCCAGAGACCATCCCGGCACGCAACGCCAAGCGCCTGCTGATTCACGTGCATGGCGGTTGCTACGTGCTGAGCGGGGGCGAGGCCGCCTTGCCCGAGGCGTTGCTGATGGCGGGCATAAGCCATATCCGGGTCATCTCCGTCGACTACCGGATGCCGCCCACGGCCTATTTCCCCGCGGCGCTCGACGACGCGATGACGGTCTACAAGGCCGAGCTGAAGACAACGAATCCGAAAGATCTCGGCGTGTTCGGCCGGTCCGCCGGTGGCGCGCTCACGCTGGAGATGATGCTGCGGATTAAGCAGGAGCATCTGCCGATGCCGGCTGCCATCGCCGTGAACACCCCGATGGCGGATATGGTGGATGAGGGCGATTCCTCGCGGACCAACGCGCTGGTCGACAACGTCCTGGTGGCGCCTGACGAGCAATGCGATGCCGCAGCCCGTTTCTACGCCCACGGGCATGACATGGCGGACCCGATGATCTCGCCCTTGCTTGGAGACTTCCACGGGTTCCCGCCGACCATCATGGCCACGGGCACGCGCGACCTGATGCTGAGCAACACGGTCCGCACGCATCAGAAACTGCTGCAATCCGGCGTGCCGGCCAGCTTGCTGGTGTTCGAGGGCATGTCCCATGCCCAGTTCTCCATTGACGACCGCATTCCTGAAGACCGGCAGGCCTTCACGGAAGAAGGCGCGTTCATGGACCAGCATCTCGGTCACTGACGATGAGGCGCAGGCTCGTCCTCCGGGCCAGCCTGCAGCCTGGATTATCGGCAACCAGAGCGCCTCTGGCGTAACGGACGGCCCCTTCAGACGCATGTGATGCGCTCAGGCAAGACGCATCCCATCGATCAGAACCCAGCCCGTCCAGGGCTGGGTTCTTTGCATTTGGAGCCCATGGACCCATGGCGCGCCGATGCCCGCGATGCTGCTCGGCCTGCCCGCCATGCAGACGACATCAATGTCCAGGGTAGGCCCGCGGAGGCGGCAGGGCCGGCAGAAAATGTCCCGCAACCGGGCAACTGCCCGCCAGCCTCAAACAAGCGTGGCGAATCCGCCTTTCTGGGTTGCGTGTCGGTCGTGCAACGATATGATCGGATCATGGATGCAGCAAGTGATGGTTCCCCGCATTGGCGCTTAGAGGCTGCGGAGGGGCTGAACCGGCTTACCCTCTCCGGTGATTGGACCGCGCAGCGCGGTAGCCTGCCTCGCTTTCCCGTGAACGGGCTGCAGGCGGCGCGGCCGGCGGCGCCGCTCGTGTTCGATACGGCGCCGCTTGGCCGTTGGAACAGCGCGCTCGTCACCTTCCTGTGGGAGGTGCGGCAGGCGGCGGAGGGCGCCGGCATCGCCTTCGACGGTGCGAACCTGCCGCCTTCCGCCAACAAGCTGCTCGGCCTCCTGCCCCCCGCACGGGTTGCCCAGAAGCCGCGGCGCCGCCGCTGGTTCAATCCGCTTGCCGCCCTGGGCAGCTGGACGCTCGACAGCCTCACCGAGGTTGGAATCCTCACCGAACTCACCGCCACCACCACCTGGAACGGCGCGCGGGCGGTGCTGGGGCGAAGCCGCATGCGCCCGGTGGATCTGCTCACCAATATACGCGATGCCGGTCCCGACTCGCTGCTCATCGTCAGCATCGTCAACTTCCTGCTCGGCGCCATCCTCGCCTTCGTCGGCGCCGTTCAGCTCGAGAAATTCGCGGCCGGTGTTTATGTCGCCGATCTCGTCGGCATTGCCATGGTGCGGGAAATGGCTGCCGTGATGACGGCCATCATCATGGCCGGGCGCACGGGCGGCGCCTATGCGGCGCGCATCGCCACCATGCTCGGCAATGAGGAGATCGACGCGCTGACGGTGACCGGCATTCCGATCTCAAGCTACCTCATTCTGCCCTCCGTGCTCGCCCTCGTCATCACCATGCCGCTTCTCTATCTCTATGCTTGTCTTGTCAGCATGCTTGGCGGGTGCGTCGTCGCGGTCGCCATGCTGCATGTGACGCTCGCGGGCTATGTGACTCAGACGCTGGGCGCGGTGCCCTTCAACCAGTTCATATTCGGCTTCATCAAGGCGATTGTCTTTGCCGTCTTCATCGGGTTGATCAGCTGCCGCATCGGCCTCAAGGCCGGGCGGAGCGCGGCCGATGTCGGCATCGCCGCGACCCGCGCCGTGGTGGCTGGCGTGGTCGGCGTGATTGCGATCGATTCACTCTTTGCGGTGATCGCCAATGCCATCGGCATTTGACATGGCGGTGGCAGCGCCGGCGTCACATCCAGCGCCGCTTCTCACACTCGATGGCGTCACCCTCGCCTATGGGCCGAAAATCATCCAGAAAAACGTCTCCATGGACGTACGGCGGGGGAGCGTCTTCGCCGTCATGGGCGGATCGGGGTGTGGCAAAAGCACCGTTCTGCGCAGCATGATCGGCCTTTTGCGGCCCGTCGCCGGACAATACCACCTGGAAAGCGAAGATTACTGGGCCGCGAATGACACACGGCGCGCGATGATGGCGCTGCGCTTTGGCGTTCTGTTCCAGAGCGGCGCGCTCTGGAGTTCCATGACGGTCGGCGAGAATGTCGCCTTGCCGATGCAGATGAATACGCGGTTGGATGCGACCTCCATCCGCGCGCAGGTGGAACTCAAGCTCGGTCTCGTGGGCATGCTGCAGGCGATCGACCAGTACCCCTCGGAGCTTTCCGGCGGCATGCGCAAGCGCGCGGGGCTGGCGCGCGCGCTGGCGCTCGACCCGGATATCCTGTTCTTCGACGAACCTTCCGCCGGGCTCGATCCCATCACCTCGGCGCGGCTCGACGAGCTCATCCTCAATCTGCGCGACGGGCTGGGGGCCACCATCATCATCGTCAGCCACGAATTGCCGAGCCTCTTCGCCATTGCCGATGACGGCATTTACCTCGATAACGTCACCAAAACCCCGATCGCCCATGGCTCACCGCGCTCTATGCGGGACCATTGCGACGACCCGCAGGTACGCGCCTTCATGCAACGCCTCCCCTCCAACACCGCCTGACCGGAGACACAGGACATGGGAAACAGGCAAACCGTCGTTGGCGCCTTCGTCTTGGGCGGGATTATCCTGGCGCTCGGCGCCATCATCCTGTTCGGCCAGATCAACCCGTTCAGCAGGGTCGTGCGCGCGGTCGTGGTGCTCCAGGGTTCGGCCTCCGGCCTTTCCATCGGTGCGCCGGTGACGTTCCGCGGCGTGCCGGTGGGCTCGGTGAGCGATATTGAACTCACCTTCGACCGGCGTACCTTCACCGCCTATATCCCGGTGACGCTGGTGCTGGACCCGCGGCGCGTGCACAGCACCGACAAGAGGGAAATCATCGGCGTGAACGAATTCGTTCGCCGCGGCTTGCGGGCGGAGGTGAATATTCAAAGCCTGGTGACCGGGCAGGCAGCCATCGAACTCAGTTTCGACCCGAGCACGCCGGCCGTGCTGCACCCGGGGCTTTCGAAATATCCCGAAATCCCCGTCCGCCAATCCATCATGCAAAGGACGCAGCAGACGCTGGAGCAGCTGCCGCTGCAGGAAATGGCCAATAATATCAACAGGTCGCTTGAGAGCATTCGCATCCTGGCCGACAAGCTGGACGAGGACACGCCGGCCTTGATCGCGAGCGCACAGCAGACCTCCAACCAGTCACGCGTGCTGGTGGACACGGCGACCAAAACGCTCGAGACGCTGCAGACCCAGCTGACGACCACGCTCTCCGCCTTTAACACGATGGCAAACGCCGCCACCACGCAGTTGAATGGGCGCGGTGCCGACCTCCACAAGCTGCTGCTCAGCACCAATACCGCCGTTGTCCAGACGCAGCAGATGGTGACCGAACTGCGCAACTTCACCGCGGCCCGGTCCGACCAGCGCGCCGATATCGACGCGACCCTCCGTGACCTTGCCGCCGCCGCAGCCTCCATGCGCGGCTTCGCGAGCGAGATTGAACGCGAGCCACAACTTCTGTTGATGGGACGCCAACCGTGAGACAAACGCCCAGCCTCCGCCGCGGGCCGCGGTACCTCGCCCTCGCATTCGGCATGACCGCTTGCCTCGCCGCCTGCGCCGCGCCGCCGCTCAAGGTCTATACGCTCGATGCGCCCGCCGTTCCGGTGGATACCGGCCCCGCGCAGACGCCGGCGAGCCTGGAGGTGTGGCGCATCGTGCTGCCCGATTACCTCGACACGCAGGACATCGTGCTGCGCGAGGGCAGCCAGATTAACCGCAGCTTCCATGCCCGCTGGGCGAGCCGGCTTTCGATTGGCGCCACCGACCTCATCACCGCCCGCCTCGCTGCCGCACGGCCTGACCTCTTCATCACTGACCAGCCGCTGGTGAGCCCGGCGCGCTACCGTCTGTTCATCAATATCAGCCGGCTGGATGTGAGCGGGGACGGCACGGCTTCGCTCGCCGCGGATTGGACGATCGTGCCCCGCGATGAACGGCGCCTGGAGCTGCATGACCGCACCGCCTTTGCCCTCACCGGTCCGGTGAAGACAGACCTGGATATTGTGGCGCTGACCAATGAAGTTCTGGATAGGCTGGCAGCGCGGATCGAACGGGACGTGAGCATTGAGCTGCCACAGCGCGGCTAAGAGATGACGACGATAACCGTTGAACGCTTTGTTGTTCGTCGAAATTTTTCTTGTTGCCATCACTCTCTTTGTGAATTTCTGGCGTAGAAAATGGTCGCTTGAAAAGCAGGCGCCTTTTTATATGTCTTTGCCATTCCGACGACATGCCGTCGCAGATGGATTTCGGGTTCATGGCGCTGTTCAACACCGTGTAGAGTCCGGAAGGGCTTAGTCAGAGAAAAACCATCGTTAAAATCGATTGGTTTGTACGATCCGCTTTATGTGTCATGGATATTTTTATTATGCGCCTTTGACATTCCCATTGTAGGAATGATTACCGCCCAACAGGGCTCGGACCTGCGAGCATTTCTGTTGGGATCATTGCCATGCCTCATCTTTCCCGTCGATCCTTGCTGGCTGCCGGCGCCGCTATGGGCGCCCTGCCGCTTCTTCCAGTTCGCGCGACAGCGCAGCTTGCCGCAGCGCCCGGTACGCGCCGGCTCACGGCGGGAACGCGAATCCTTGACGTGAACGGCCGCGCCGCGAAAGTCTACGGCCTGACGAACGAGACGGGACAGCCTGGCTTGACGCTCGCACCCGGCGAGCGCTTTCACGTCACGCTCGCCAATCAGATCTCGGACCGCACGATCATTCACTGGCATGGCCAACTTCCGCCGTGGAGGCAGGATGGTTTTCCGTGGTCGCAGGTCCCCAGAGTCCTTCCGGGCTCAACGCTGACATATGACTTTGCCCCCATCGCCGGCACCTACTGGATGCACTCGCATGAAGGGTTGCAGGAGCAGCGCCTGATGACGGCGCCCTTGATCGTCCACACCGCGGAGGCCATGCGTGAAGACCGTCAGGAAGTCGTCCTGATGCTTCACGATTTCAGCTTCACCGCGCCGGAGGAATTGCTGGCTCACCTGACGGGACAACCCGTGTCCGCGGCCTACGCGATGGAGCATCTCACCGAGAATGTCAGCGCGCCTGCACCCTCTTCCGACAATATGGCGGGTATGATGCCGGGCTCGATGCAAGGTATGCCGGGCATGATGATGCAAGGCTCCATGCAGGGCATGGGCTCGATGCAGATGGGCGGGATGAGTGCCGGCGGAATGGCCGGGATGTCGGGCCGCGCGGGGATGGATTTAAACGATATCGACTACGACGCCTTCCTTGCCAATGATCGCACCCTTGCCGATCCCGAGTTGGTGCGGGTGGAGCGCCGCGGGCGCCTGCGGCTGCGGGTGATCAACGGCGCGTCATCCAGCCAATTCTGGCTCAATCTGGGGGCATTGACCGGCCGTGTGGTGGCGGTGGACGGCCATGAAGTCCATCCGGTCAGCGGCTCGGTGTTCCCCATCTCGATGGCCCAGCGGCTGGACATACTGCTTGATCTGCCCGGCCCCGGTGCTTTCCCGATCCTGGCCCAGTTGGAAGGTTCGAACCGTCGCACGGGAATCGTGCTGGCGACCCAAGGCGCGCAGGTCATGCGCCTTGCGGAGACGGGCCTCGATCAGGCGCGGCCTGTCGATAATTCCCTCGAGACTCGGCTTTCGGCGACCCAACCTCTCATGGCGCGTAAGCCTGACATCGTTCACCAGATTGTCCTGGCGGGGAGCATGACCCCTTACAAATGGTCGCTGAACGGCCAGTATTGGCCGAACATCGCGCCGCTGATGTTGACCAAGGGTCAACGCGTCGAGATCGAACTCGTCAACCAATCGATGATGGCGCACCCCATTCATCTCCACGGTCATACCTTCCAGGTGATTGCCGTGAATGGCCAGCCCATCAATGGTGCCGTTCGAGATACGGTGATTGTTACCCCGAATATGGGCAGCGTGCGGTTCGCCTTTGACGCCGATAACCCGGGAAGGTGGGCGTTCCATTGCCACAACCTGTATCACATGATGACCGGTATGATGACGGAATTCCGCTATCAGGACATTGCGGTCTGATCATAACGGCTCGTTTGAAGCTGCGACCCCCGGTACCGTCAAGGCCGCCGAAGATTCGCGCCCTCCGTTGATCCGGAGGGCCGATGTGCTGCGCTGCCGTGTAGGGCGCAGCGATGGCCTGGCGACGGAGACACACCTGTTCCGAGGCCCTGCAAGCGTTAGAAGCTGACGCTGAACGGCATGGAGAGGGTGCGCGAACAGCCCCGGAATCTTAACGAGAAAAGGCCTGACATGACGAACCGCATCGGCAATCGAAGCGCGCTGATGCGCATTGCGTTGGGGATCGCGGGCGTCATGGGCGTGATCCTCCCCGCCTGCGCCCTCAATGCCCCTTCGCCCATCGAGATCAACGCTGGCCCTTTCGGACCGTTGCAATTGAGCGGAGGGCTGGATGGTACGGTTATGCCCTCTCCGGCACAGGTGACGCCGGATTGCTTGGGACCAACAAGGCAACGGGGATGGAACTCGCCAACGGCATTATCGAGCTGCAAAAGCCTGACGGGTTGGTCCAATTCGACGTTCAATTAGGTTCAACCGGGACCTTTGTACTGGGCACCGCGCCCAGCCAGACCTCAGTACAGACATATGCAACCGGCCCTCTCTATCTCGGTTCCATCACGCTCGCACCCACGCCAAATTTCAAAATCTCCATCGGCCAGCTCGATACGCTCGAGGGTTACACGGCAGGCTTGGACTGGAATAACAGCAACGTGTTCTACGACGAGATTTTCGCCGTCCAAAATGGGCCGAGCAGAAGTGTGGAAGCCACTTATACGTTTGGGCCGATCTCCACCACTGTGAACTTTGGTGATGGCTTTGACACCGGAGTCTGGAACTATCTTCAAGCGTCGACGACTTACACGATCAATAACGACAATGCCGTGACGATCTACGGCGCGACAAATGTCGGACGAACCGGGCTTAACGCCCATTTCTATGGATCGGCCAGTCTGCCGTTCAGTCAAACTGCCATCGGCAGTATTCCGGGGGCGGTGAATCTGGCCAACTCCACCGTTCTTGGCGGCTTCTATAACGATTCGGTCGGAAACCTCAATCTGGTCCCGGAAATCCAATACGTGTACACGCGGCCGGATCAATCGCTTGTCACCCCTGGCTCCGCCGCCATGACCAAGTTCTCTGGCAATTTTGGTGCTGTCTTGTTCGCCGATTATCACTTTGGCACGTCGCCATACTCATTGGGCGCTTGGGTGGCGTATTTCTCCAGTCATGGACCTGATACGTGGTTCCTCAACGCAGGCTCACAAGGCGTCGGGATCTCGATTGCCCCAACATGGCAGCGCCAGCATTTGTTCGTGCGCGGTGACCTTGGTGTGATGCACCTGACCCGTATCGGCACACCCGGCTCAGCTGGTTACGGCGAGTCAGCCGCGTGCCGTAACCAGGCAACTTCGCTGCTGGAGGCTGGTGTTCTTTTTTGAAGCTTCTGCTCCGTTTCCGGAGCAGAAGCTTCATTGATTATGAGCTAATAATCAAATTCAAGGCTCGCCAAAAATGTCCGCGGCGCGCCGAGATAGGCGGTGTTGGCCCCGGGGCTGCCGACGATGGTGCCGTCAGCGATCGAGACGTAATAGAACGTGTCCGTGACGTTCAGCACCTGGAAGCGCGCTGTCATGTGATGTTTCAGGAAGGTCGTGGTATAGCGCGCGCCGAGGTCCAGCGTGGTGTAAGCGGGGGCGAAGGAATTGTTGGTGTTGGTGGCCGCCCGCGCGCCCTCGTAATGCACCGCGCCGGTGAGGGCGAAGCCGTCCAGGAGGGCGGGGTGATAATCGACCGCGATATCGGTTTTGACATGCGGCACGCCGACCACGAGCTTGTCATCGGTTGAGGCCACGCCGGTATTCATCAGCTGCGCGTCGATATAGGTCACGCCGCCGAACACGCTGAGCGCCGGGGTCACATCGCCCTGGGCGAACGTCTCGATGCCGTAATTGCGCTGTTCGCCGATCACTTGGAACACATTGTCAGCGAGGGTATTGGCGTAGGGGCGGGTCATGCGGAACCCGTCCACGGTCAGCAGCAGCGACGGCGTGAGGGCGTATTTCGCGCCGATCTCGACTTCGGTGTCGTGATAGGGGGCGAGATAGGCGTTGGCGTTGGCCGCGGTGCTCGGCGCCTCGTCGCTCTGCTCGATGGCCTGGGCCCAGGTCGCATAAGCGGTGAGCACCGGCGTGGGTGTGTAGATCACGCTGACCGTCGGGCTGAGCGCGCCATTGACGGTATTCGCGCTGGTCTGTTTGCCGGTCGACGACCAGCTCTTGGAGCTGAGGAAGGAGGTATTCAGAACCGCCTGAACCGCCCATTGATCGTTCAGATGCATCTCGTCGGCGGCGATGATCGACTGCTCGCTCAGCGCGGCGGATTCGTACTGTCCGCCGGTTTGTCCGGCGGTAAGGGACTGGGCGACGGGAACGAGCACCGGATCGGCGAGACTGGCCGTGCCAAGCTCATAGGCAAAGCTGGCATTGCGCGGTGAGTATTCCCCGAGCAGGAAGCCGTTGGTGCCGAAGCTGAGATCGTTCTCCATGCCAAAAAGAGACACGCGGCCGTTCAGATAGGCTTCATTGCTGCCGATCTTGAAATCCGACACGGCGGTGAAATTCTTCGTCACCGTGTAGTCGCCGGAATTGTTCGTGAAGGTGTTGGTGATGCCATAGAGATTGCGCACGGCATTCTGATAGAGCCCACCGGCCTCGAAGCTCCAGTTCTGGTTGATCTGATGGGTTATTTTCACGAGGCCGGTATCGGTGACGAGATCAGGTCCGGCGCCGGGCTGCGCCAGTCCGGACTTGGCCGGGTTCATGGCCGGCGGCAGGATCGTGTTCTTGCCGCTTCCTGTGCTGGCGCCATCATAGACGACGCTGCCGGGAAGTCCCGTGGCATCGGTGGCGTAATGGCTGTAATAGGTCTCGATGGTGGTGTTGTCGGTGGGATGAAAGTCGAACAAGACGCTGCCAAGCGTGCGATCGATGTTGCTTCCCGGCGCGTAGCTTTCGCCGTTGCCCTGCACGACATTCAAGCGATAGCCGATCTTGCCGTCCGCCGTGGTGCCGGCGAAATCGCCTTGTTCGGTAAAGATGCCGCTCGACTGGAAGCCCTCGATGATGCGCACCAACGGTTGCTGCGTGGGCTGCGCCAGCATGTAATTGAACACGCCGGACGGAGAGGAGGGGCCGTAGAGCGCGCCGCCAAGGCCGTTGAGAACCTCGATGCCGGAAAGATTTTCCGTGGGAATGGCGGTTGTGCCGACGATGTTCAACCCGTCGAGCCGGGTGTTCTGCGCGATACTGCTTTGAAACCCGAGCGCTTGCGGGCGGGAAACCTCGTAGCCCTGCTGGTCGCGGATCTCCACGGAAGGCAGATAGCTAAGCGCATCGTTAACCGTGCGCACTTGGGTGTTAACCAGAAGGTCCTGCGGTATGATGGTCACCGATTGCGGCGTCTTCAGGATTGGCCTGATGCCGAGCGGTCCCATGCTGGCCGTCGCGCGATGATAGTTCGCTCTGGTGGCGTAGCCGCCCCGCGCGGTGCTTGCCCCTGATGCAGTCACGTTAATCGGCGGCAGGTTGATGACACTCTGTTGCGCATGCGCCGTCGGCGCGAACAGGAACAGGACTCCCAGAGAGGCGCCGCCCAGAAGGTCGCGGCAAACGTTACGAACCTCACAAAATTCTGAGGAATTATCGATCAATTTATCAATCCTATAGAAGGGCGCCCATGCGGCCCTGCTGTTGCTCATGACGATATGTTTCTACAAACATATCGAAACATGGTTTGCCTAGAGCGCGAGGACCCGATGGCGCAGGTGGCAGGGTTGCGTGAGAAGAATGTCGTCCTCTCGGCCGGCCTCGGATAGGGGGGACTCAACAAGCGGAGACGGCACCGCGCAGTGCGGTGTCTCGTCAAAGCCTCATGGAAGAAACGTCATCTCTCGCGGCTTGGTGCCATTCTTTTGCACGCCCGCACGTTAGTGATGTTGTGGCTGCCTTAAAGCGTGGCACCGAGGCCACGGTTGGCGCCGCTGCGGCCAGGCTTGTTCCGGCCGCCAGGCGGCGGTGCGACATGGTGGTGCGCGACTGACGGCGGCCGGCCCGTGACCTGCTACGCGACGGATTTGATCCCGGGTCGCCCCCGCTGCGTCTGTGGGGCGCGGGGATCAGGAGGGACGGGGATTTCGCGGATGGCGCAGCGGCAGCATTCGTCGCAGCACGCCATCCTTGAGGCCGTAATGATGGAACAGCGCCGCGGCGGCATGCGCGGCCGCGAGGCAGATCATTGCCCAAGCTCCCCACACGTGTACCGTGTTGAACACGGGGCGCCACGCGGCGCTGACTCCGAACGGCGAAGCGATCGAGAATAACCCGAAGAAGTTTGCGTCATGTCCGCGACCCCAGATCTTTCCGAACCCGGCGGAGACGACGAGGATCAGCAGCCCATAGAGCAGATAATGCGTGATGTTGGCGACGAGCACCATCAGCCGGGGGCCGACATGCGGCAGCCGCCGGCCGAAACCGACCCGCCATATCAGCCTCACCACGAGTATAGCCGCAAGAGACATGCCAAGCGACACGTGCACGAACTGCATGAAGTGGACCGAAGCGCTATGGCTCGGGAGGAAACCCCAGATTTCGGCAAGGGAAAACTGCGTCACAACCAGGAGCGCTGTCAGCCAATGCAGCGAGATGTCACCGTAGCCATAACGGTCGTCGGACCGAGTGGCAGAATCGTCGCCGGCGATCCGTGCAATTCTACGAGTGCTTTGATCCATGGCCGTTCCATCCTTTTGATAGCCTGGAAGTGTCCTTAGACTATTCTTGCCCGGCGTGTGAATACGCAAGCCCTCTGGTTATGGCCGATCTTTTTGAACGGGTTTCAAAAATTAATTCTTCATTCGTTATGAATTGAGGTGTCTGTCGATAAGACCATAAGCTGCAGACATGACAAAACGGATTTTAAACGTGACATAACTTTTTTTTAAGAAGATAGGCGTGTCTTTTGGGATTTGTGTTGTTCATGAGAGGCATTCGCAACTCAATGCAAACGCCATGAAATCATCAAAATTGTGTAACTCATCTTCACAATAAACTCGAGTAGTAGCCCTTGGCACTTCGTTTTGATCTGCAAAAGGGCTAACTGAATGATTCGATTTAGTAACGTAAAATTAAAAGTTGTCTTGCAGAGTTTTTGTGCTGCTCGTGCTTTGCATGTCGGCCTCGCCGCAAGCGTCGGCCTCGCTGCTCTCACCCCTGCCGCGCGGGCGCAGAGCGTGGCGCCGCAGAGCCAACCCGCGGTCGGCGCAACCGGTTCCGGAGGGTTCACCACCCCGTCCAATCTCGATCTCGGCGCCGTGCTGTCGACCGGCACGGGCAGCGCCGCCGACCTCGCCACCACGCCCGGCACCGCCCCGTACAATGCGCCGTCGCTGACGCCGCTGAATTCGACGCAGCCGACCTCGGTGGTCAGCCAGCACACCATTCAGAACCTGCTGACCAGCACTTCGAGCTATGCAGACATCGCGCGCCTCACGCCGTCGGTGAGCGTTAAAAGCCCGAACGGGCCTGGCCTGAGCGAAACCAACCTGGTCATCCGCGGCCTCCAGAACGGTCAGTACAACGTTACCTTCGACGGTATTCCCATCGGCGACTCCAACTCCTTCACCCAGCACACCACCTCGTTCTTCACCAATGACGAGATCGGCCAGCTGATCGTCGATCGCGGTCCAGGCACGGCGGAGACGGTCGGTTACGCCACGTTCGGCGGCACTGTGTCGATTCGCACGATCAACCCGGCGGCGACGACGACGCTGACGCCCTATGGCTCCTATGGCAGCTATGACACCGGCGTCGAAGGTCTACGCATTGATACCGGCGCGATCCAGGCGGCCAACGGCACGTCGGCGGTGTTCAACATTGAGAATGACAATTCCAATGGTGCGTTGAGCTTCACCCATCAGGACCGCACCAACTTTTTCGGCAAGGTGGTCGTGCCGGTCGGCAACAGCACCGCCGTTACCTTCTTTGCCGATTACAACAAGATTTATCAGAATCCTGTCTATGGCGCGACGCTCGGCGAGATGGCGGAATTCGGCCATAATTATAATCTGAACAACAATCCGAATTCGCAGAATTTCTGGCGCTACAACTACGACAAAATTACCACCGACATGGAATATATCGATGTCGCCTCGCATCTTGCCGATGGGTGGGAATATGACGGCAAGGTCTATACCTATGCTTATTACCACGCAGATAATAACGGCGACACCGTCAACAATCCGGGCAGCACGTATCTGGTGATGCTCACCCCGCATGGCACGACCACTGCGGGCGTACCGGGCGAAACCTTCTTCATGAACTATCGCTCGGTCGGCACCATCCAGCGCCTGCAGAAGGATTTCAATTGGGGTGATATCAAGCTCGGCGCCTGGTTCGATGAACAGACCGACACGCGCTTCACCGCCGAGAACGATCTGTCCAACGGCAACGCGCCGAACTACGACGTTAGCGCCGACGCTTTTGGTTCGCCCTCTCTGGCGGCGGCGAACAACAATCATGGCCAGATCGACCATCTGCAGGACAACCACCTCTACACGTTCCAGCCTTACATGCAGCTCGACTGGCAGCCGATCCAGAATCTGACGCTGACCGGCGGCGTGAAATACGCCTTCTTCCGCCGCCAGCTGAACGCGCAGGTGAACCAGGGAACCGAACAGCAGATCGGCTTTCAGCATAACTGGGGCAAGTTCCTGCCCTCGTTCGAGGCGAAGTATAATTTCTCGCCGAACTTTTCAACCTATGCGCAGGTCGCCGAAGGCCTGCTCGCACCGAACCTGAACACCTTCTATGTCGACGAGCCGGGCAAGTCCTCCTATGCGCCGGAGGAGACTTGGAACTACCAGACCGGTCTTGCCTATCAGAGCCAGCATCTGGCCCTAGGCGCCGACGTGTATCTGATTCACTTCATGAACTATCTCGCGAGTACCGGTTCCGGCATCAACCAAGTGTACTACAACGCCGGCGGTGCCATCTATAAGGGCGTCGAAGGCGAGGCCACCTATACGTTCGATAGTGGCGTCAGCCTGTTCGCCAATGGCGGGTTGAACAAGGCGAACTACACCGCCACCAATAACTATGTCGCCCAAGCACCGCAATTCACCGGCAATGCCGGCATCATCTACGACAAGAACGGCGTCTATGCCTCGATCATCGATCAGTTGACGGGCGGCGAGTATGACAGCAACGGCGTGCTGAACGGCGGCGCGAAGCCGAGCAATAAGCGTGCCCCCGGCGCCTGGTACGATCCGTATAGTGTGGTGAACCTGTCGGCAGGCTACACGTTCAATCATGTCAATCCGCACATCAAGCAGATCACGGTGAAGCTGAACCTCGACAATATCACCAACCAGCAGCAGATCATCTACAGCCCCAGCACCGTCGGGCCCAAGGGCGCCACGCAGGACCTGTATTATGTTCTCCCCGGCATTGCGGCTTTCGTGTCGGTGTCGATGCCGATCGGTTTCTAGCGAGAGGCGGGCAGGGCGGTGTGCTTGCCCTGCCCGTGATGGGCAGCGACACCACGTACAGGGCGTGGTGCGTTGTCCTTGCGATGTGACACGTCCTGCCGATGGCTGCCCACATACCGTACAGGCTAGAGGAGTGTGGCGATCTTGTTGGTGCCGTGCGGAAGAAAACGCCAGGCGATCTCGAAAACCAGGGCAATGACGATGATCGTCTCCATGGAAGAGCCGGTACGACATAGCGGTAATCCCCAGCTTCCGCGCAGCGGCCATGCCAGCCTCAGCCCCCGCGGTGTCAGCATGTCCGCTGCAAGGTGGGACAGGTAACCAACGGCCAGGGCGGACACCGCTCCTTGCCGGTATCCCGCGTGCGACAGCAGCGCCACCAAGCCCGCCACCGCGACGGCTGAGTGCGTGAAGCCGCGGTGGCCGAGGGCCGCGGCGATGGCTGTCGAGATCGGACGAGATCGCCGGCCGACCCAGGAGTTGGGGTGGTCTATGTCCGGCAGGAGTGACCCGGCCGCGGTCAGGGCAAGATAGATCGGGTCAACGGGGGAGAGGTGCAGCCAAGGTGCCGCGGCAATCCACGCCGCGACGCCGACAACCACATGAGATTTAGCCATCATGTTGCGGGGCTACTACGCGTACCGCTTCGGCTGAGCAAGTGGGCCACATCTGGGAGCAGCCTCCCGTAACGGCAGATTCCGCTGCGGCAAGCCCGCCAAGTGCCAGGGGTGAGGTAGCCGGACGCGAAGGCGACACCGCATCATCGAGGGCTCCGTTGGGTGTAATTGACCCGCTGGAGGGGTGTTCGCTCCCCGGCTCGTGACGATCGGTCGTACCCTCGAAACGTCACGTTAATTAGATCAAAAATGCACCTTGTACCGAAAGCATGGCCAGATATACAACGAAGACGTGCAGCCTTTTTTCTATCCGATCGTATTACAGTTAGAGGTTTGTCTTGGTTAGTTTATCACGGCTGCCGTCCCGATTGCTGCCCCAGCAGATCACCGGAGCGTTGGATCAGTCAGAGCTGACGAGACGGCACTTTGCCTTGTATTTTCTGATTGTGCTCGGCCACATTTTTGATGGCTTTGACATTAACATGATCGGTTTGGTGCTACCGGGTATCGCGCACCAATTCAAACTGGCGCCTGTTGCAATCGGCTACCTCGCCTCAAGCGTGTTCATTGGAATGCTTGTGGGATCGGTCGTCATCGGGACGTTGGCAGACCTCATTGGCCGTAAGCGATGCCTGATTTTCTCTGTGATATTCTACGGAATGACCAGTCTATTGGCGGCATTTACTTGGAGCTATAAATCGCTGCTGATCATTCGTATGATTGAGGGCTTCGGTCTCGGGGCCGAAGTTCCGCTGGTGTTTACCTACCTGTCGGAATTTATGCCGGAGCGGCGGCGGGGGCTTCTTCTAGCCTCCAGCGTTTTTTTCTGGCAGGGCGCTAGCTTTGTCGCTGCCCTCGTGGCCATTTACATTGTCCCACATTTCACGTGGCGGGGTATGTTCGTCGCTGGGGCCATACCGGCGTTCATTCTGGCGCTTGTGTTTCTCCGCTTGCCCGAATCTGTTCGGTTCCTGATCGCGCGTGGTCGCTTGGCAGAAGCAGAGGATATTGCGCGACGCCTGAGCACTGTGGCTCCGGAGACCATCACCGCAATGGAGATGCCCAAGGCGGCTACGAATGCCAGGCTCAGGGATCTACTGCGGGGCGGCTATCTGAAAGCTACGCTCAGCGTTTGGATCATGCAATTTTGCGGCGGTGCCGTGTTCGTGGGCCTCGCTGTCTGGCTGCCCTCCGTGTTTGTTCGTATGGGCTTTCCGGTCGTGCGCAGCTTTCTGTTCACAGCTGCGATTACAGGCGCTGGCGCGCTCGGGAATATCGGCGCTGGCTTGCTGCTGGATCGGATCGGGCGCCGTCCGACCTTGGCGATCTTCTTTCTGCTCGGCGGTTTGCTCATGTTGGCCTGGGGGCTCGCACATAGCGGCACGACAATCGTAATGCTGGGAGCGATTACTGCCTTTTTTGGAGCCGGTGGCGCCGGGGGACCACTCTTTACATATACGAGCGAGATCTATCCCACCCGCTTTCGTGGTGCTGGCACAGGTTGGGCTGCAGGCTGGCAACGTATCGGAGGCATCGTGGCCCCTGTTCTGCTTGGCAGCCTGCTTACAGCGCGTGCCGGCGCCTATCTTTTCTTTGCGGCTATGGCCACGGCGCTTTTGGTCGGAAGCTTGGCGATGATAATCCTTGGCACCGAAACCCGCGGCAAATCGCTTGAGCAAATTAGTGCTGAGCTAGGCAAATAGGATTAAGATGATGCCCTACTATACGTCCCGTGGCTTAAAGCTGCATTTTGAAGCTCTCGGTGACGGCCCGCCAGTGCTGCTCGTCCATGGTTTTACGAATTACGGCCTGGTCTGGACGCCGCAGGCCGTCGCTCTGGCGTATTCAGGCTTCCAGGTATTGATGCCGGATCTCGCTGGACACGGCCTGTCCGACGTGGCGGAGCAAGAGACCACGGTATCCGAACTGGCAACCGATATGGTGGCGCTGCTTGATACATTGGAGATTGACCGTATTCCGGTCTGCGGTCTGTCACTCGGTGGCATGATTGCGCAGCAAATTGCCGTCGATCATCCTGATCGGATTTCCGCGATGCTGGTCGCTAATTCCCGCGCCGAAAACACCGGAATGCGCCCAGCCGTTGAGGGGTGGATCGCGGAATTTGAGGGGCAAGGCGGCCCTCTTGCCCGTCTTGAAAAGACCTATCCTATTCTGGTGAATGAAAGCTTCCGCTCTAGCCCTGCAGGAGAAGCGGCGCTGGAGTTGTGGCGTCTCGTGCTGTCGCGCGTCACAGGTCGTTCACTTGCCAACGTTGCACGAGGGATGGCAAAATTTGATGTTGCGGGAACGCTTCCGAAACTGCGGATACCAACTCTGGTTGTCAGCGGCACCGAAGACAAACTGATTCCGTCCGACTTGTCCCGACGTACGGCGGAATTGGTGCCGGGTGCGACGTTCGAAGTGATCCCGGGAGCCGGACATATTTCCAGCATGGACAGTACGGTGGCGTTCAATCATCTTCTGCTCCGTTTCCTTTCCGAAGCTAAGGAGAAGGGCAGATTCGTCAGTTAAGCGGATCAGGGTAGCTGTTCGCCACTCTCCGGCGTAACAGGCCGCACCTTCCGAAGCATTTGATGCGATCGCTCAGGCAATGAGCATCCGGTCAATCAGAACCCAGCCCGTTCAGGGCTGGGTTTTTTGCATTTTGAGCCCTGAAAAAATGAACACAGCTACGGAAACGCGCGGTGTGCTGCTGACGCGCTATGCCGGCGGGATCGGGCGCGGGTCAGGTTTCCGGTGCGGACCCCGGTGAACTCACGGGTGCGGTGCGCCGAGCACGATGCCGTTCACGGTCGCGCCGTACATCGAGAATTTGGTGTCATGGAATTCCCGCCGCGTCTCAGCAGTCGAGCCGGTGAAGCGGGGATCCTGCGGACGCTCATGGCTGTCGATGTATTGCGCGACATCCCACGCCTGCTGCACCGAGAGCATGCCGACACCGCCGAGCGGCATGTTCGCCTTGGCGAACGCGGCGAGGACGTTCAGGTTGCTCATGCCGGCGCCCCAATTGTAGGATTCCTTGCCCCAGAGCGCAGGGAACACCGTTTCGCCGCGCGTGTACTGCCCCGCGCCGTCAGCGCCGTGGCACAGAGCGCATTGGGTCTTGAAGACGGCTGCGCCGCGCGCATAGTCGGGCGGTGCGGGAGGTGCCGGCAGTTTCGGATAGCCGCGGCCCGCCAACGCCGCACCGGTGGGCGCGCCGGTCGCGAGCCAGTAGGAATAGGCTTCGACAGCGACGATGATCGGGCTGTCCGCCGGCAGCATTTTGCCGTTCTCGCTGAAGCGGAAGCAGTCCTGCAGGCGCATCACGTAGTCGTTGACCTCCTGGTTCTTGGCCCGATAGGCGGGATAGGCGGTATAGGCCGCCCACAAAGGGCCCGAATTCGCCAACGTGCCGCCGCCGAGATGGCAGTTGCTGCAGTTGAGTTTGTTGCCGATCGCGCTGCTCGCGTAGATGGTGGTGTGACGGAAGATGTTCTCGCCGTGCTTCACCGCGTCGCCGAACGCCCCACCTGGCATGGCGGTCATGGGCGGCGGGGTAAAGGGGAGCTTCTGTGCATCCGGCTTTTCCTGGGCGCGGCCGGAAGAGGCCAACGCACAGAACACGCCGAGTGCAGCGAAAATTGCGAGGTACGAAAGCGGCCGCACCGCCGTCACTCCGAGGCGCCGGGCTTCGGCAGGCGCGGCGGGTTCGGTGAAAGCGCCGCGTAATAGGCGGCGACCGCGTCGATCTGCGCGGCGGTCAGCTTGCCGCCGACATGGCCCATCAGCCCGAGCGGCCCACCCTTGCGGCGGCCCGTCTGCCAGTCGGCAAGTTGGGCCGCGATATAGGCTTGCGGCTGGCCGGCGAGGCGCGGGAATGTCTCTCCCACGCCAAGCCCGAACGGCCCATGGCATGACCCGCAGGGTGGCACGCCGGCTGGGGTGTGGTTCCAGTCGCCGTCCAAGGCGAGCGCGGCGCCCGGCCCGTGCGGCAGCGGCGCGGGCTCCGGCTTTTGCGGAACCGGAAGCGCGGCGTAATAGGCGGAGATCGACAGGATTTGCGCCGTGGTGAGATGCGCGGCAATGCCGCCCATGATCGGGTTGGCGCGCATGCCGGTCCGGAAGTTAGCAAGCTGCGCCTCGAGATAGGGCGCCGGCAGACCGGCGAGGGCCGGGAAGCCGGCGCTCATATTGCCCATGCCGTCAGCGCCGTGGCAGCTTGAGCAGCTTGCGACATCGGGCGGTGCCGCGAAGGCGGGCGCACCAAATATGGCCAGCCAAACCACGGCCGCCGCCGCGATCTTTCCGGTCGTTGAACAGGCTGGGGAATTCACCGTTTGCCTCCGTCGACGCGTCGGACCTTTTTATAGGGCCGATCGTTTCCGGATGCCAACGGAAAGCGCGGCCTCTGCGGCCGGGAGGCTTGCGACTGGCTGGCCGGCCAGTCGCGCCGAGAGACTTCGTCGCTTTGAAGAAGGTTCTAATGGGCCTGCGCCGGCAGAGCGAAAATCGCGACGGCATCACCCAGGGGGTAGGTCATTTGAAAATTCCCGCCCGCCGCCACGGCGATATATTCCCGGCCATTCACCCGGTACGCCACCGGCGGCGCATTCACCCCGGCACCGAGGAAAAAATGCCATAGTTTTTGGCCGGTCTTGGCGTTGAACGCGTCAAACCAGCCATTGCCTTCGCCCATGAATGCCAGATTGCCCGCCGTCACCAGCGCGCCGCCCATGGTGGGCTGCGGCACGGTCTGGTTCCAGACGATCTTGCCGGTATTCACGTCGATCGCCGTAAGCGTGCCGTTCTGCAGGCCGTGCGGAACGTTTTTGAAGGTGCTGCCGAGCCGGATCTGACCGGGAATATCGCCGGCCGCGTTGTCGGTGGTAAAGGTCATCAACTGGTTCATGCCCATCACGTACACGTCATGGGTGAGCGGCGAGTAGGCGGGCGGCGACCATTCGGCGCCGCCATTGGCGCCGGGCAGGCTCTGCACGCCTTCCTTGGTCGGCTGTGCGAACATGTTCTTCTGCAGGTCGAACGGTTCGGAGCGGCGGATCAGTTTTCCGGTTTCGCGGTTGACGATGTAGAAGAAAGCGGTTTTGCCGGCCTCGCCGGCGGCCGGCACCATCTTGCCGTTCTCCATCGCGTTGAACAGCACGACATTGCTGACGGCGTCATAGTCCCACACATCGTGCTTCACTTCCTGGTAGTACCAGGCGAGCGAGCCGTCCTTGAGATGCAAGGCGACGATGGAATCGGTATAGAGATTATCCCCGGCGCGCTTGGAACCGTCGAGATCGGGGTTCGGGTTGCCGGTGGAGAAGATCACCAGGCCGAGCTTGGGATCGATTGCCGGGGTCGTCCACACCGTGCCGCCGCCGGTTTTCCAGGAATCGCCCTGCCAGCTTGTCTGGCTGTCGGTCGTGTTCCAGCGCCAGGTCTGCTGGCCGCTCTTGGCATCGTAGGAGGCGATGAAGCCGCGCAGCGGCCATTCGCCGCCGGCGCTGCCGATGATCACCTGGTTGCCGTAAACCTGGGGGGCCATCGTCTCCGAATAACCGGCCTGCGCATCGGCAACGTTGGTCTTCCAGACTTGCTGGCCGGTCCTGGCGTCCAGGTCGATCAGGTTATTGTCGAGCGTGAGAAAATACACCTGGCCGCCCGACACGGTGACACCGCGATTCACCGGGCCGCAGCAGATCTGCGTGAGCCCGTTGGTGTAGGTGTATGTCCAGATCGTCTCGCCGGTCGCGGCATTCATGGCGATGACAGCCTGTTTGCCGTTGACCGTCGGCGTGGTGATGAACATGGTGCCGTTCACCACGATCGGGGTGGTCTCGAAGCTCGCCGTGTAGCCTGTCTGCGCGATGGCGACCGGCACGAGGCGGCTGACATTCCGGTCGTTGATCGCGGTCAGCGGCGAGAAACGCTGGTTGGCATAACCCTGGCCGGTCGCCAGCCAGTTGGCGCCGGTTTTCGCCGCGTTCGCGGTCATGTCGTCGGTGACGTCGACCGTCCCGGTGATCGCCGCGGTCGCCGGGCCGGCCTTGGCGCCGCCGGTCTCGGCGCCGAGCGATGCCGGCGGCTCCGCCGCCTGCGCGATGCCCAGGTTCGCGATGCCCAGGCTCATGGCCAGCGCCGTGCCCGCCAGAAAGGCCAGCCCGGCTGTGCGCGTCGTCTGCGATTTTAATTTTTGCATGGTTCCCTCGATGATATTTCTTTTTGTTCGACTCAGGCGTGCAACCCGTCCGGCGCGGTTATTTGCTCCCCGGATAGGGCAGAAGCTGCAAACAGCTCAGCCCGGCGGGGCTGAGCGGGTCCTTGCCGGCGGGGTAATGGTTGAAGGACAGCAGATAGGCGAAAATGTCGTTATATTGCGTCGCCGTCAGGCTGCCCGGCGCATCGGCGGGCATCTGTGCCGTGATGAAGGCCTGCAGCTGCGTGGGCGTGATTTTGGTGAAGGTCAGATACGACACGAATTTAGGCCCCGCGAGCGCCGGCCCGGAATTGCCCGACAAATCCGCATTATGGCACGAGGCGCAATGCGCGTTGTAATCCGCCATGCCCGCGCTAGCCTCCGCCGGCGTGTAGATGCCGCCTGACGGGCACGCGGCCCGGGCGGGGGAGAGGGCGGCACCGAAGCACACGGACAGCGCGACGGCGGCGCTGAAATAACGGCGTAGTTTCATCTGGTTACCCTGCTTTCTGGACGTTTTTATATCGTTGGCATGTGGGAAACGCGCTGGCTTCCGTAACGGTCGCGCATCTGTCCCGAAAAGACAATCCCTCGGGACGCTGATGGGGGGAAGCTGATCGTGCCGGGGTTGGGCAACGCGATCAACGCCGCAACCGCCGCGTTCGGCGGGGCGATCGATTGCGCGGCGGATGCGTATTTCGCCGACCGAGCCGCCAGCGGGCGTGTTCTCAGTGTATTGCAGGAGCGTCATCATGAGTGACCATGAGATAGAGGTCGTGGTCCAAGGCACCACGGCACGGTGCTGTGCCGACGTCGCCGACCATGTGCGAGCTGGATATCGACGGCCGGCCGAACAAACGTATCCTGGAGTCCCGCCAGCGCGCTGGCCAAGCGGCCTCGGCCCGTGCGGGCCAGACAACCCGAATGCCGGGGCTTACTGGATCTGCACCACCCCAGTGTCGGTGAGCGTCAGAGGGTTGGTCGACGCGAACGGCACCGGGACGACGAAATGCACGGTGGTGGATACGGAATAGGCTGCGGTGATTCGTTCCGTATTCCCCGTCGGGCAGCCCGTCGCGGCGGTGGTGGCGGTATAGGTCACCGTCGTGGCAGCGTTACTGATGCAGCTATAGCTGAGGCTGTAGCTGTTCAGCGTGAGGGGATGCGGTGCGCTGCTCATCAGCGCCACCACCCCCTCCGGATCGCCTGACGTGGCTGCGGCCGGCGGCGTGGTCAAGGCGTAGTAATACAGCGCCTGCAGGGCGGTGTTGAGCTGTGCCTTGGCGGAAATATATTCCACCATGTCCGCGCTACCGCCGAACAGCGGCAGCAGAAAGAAGGTTGAGAGCAGGGCGAACTCAACTGCCACACCGGCCCTGCGGCCGCGACGTCGGAAGAATGGCTTCAGCATGTGGGCGACCCCATGGCGAAGGCGACGGTTTTGATCGTCAGGGGGATGTTGACGAACGAGGCAAAGCCGATCGGCTTCCAGTTGTAGGACGCGGTGAGGGCAATATAAGTTCCAGGCAAGCTGCTGGTCCCGTTATCGACCCAGGGACCGGAAACCGCAGAGACCGAACCGTTGCTGTATGTGCTGAAGGCCAGGGTGGCGCCATTCGCCGGGATCGCCGGCGCGGCGTCGGTATTGAAATAGCCTTTAATCGTGGGCAGCGTTGGGCACGCCCCGCCGGCGGCGCTCACCGCTGCGGTGCGCGCCGCCTGCTCCACCGCGTGCTGGAGCGCGCCGATGGTGAACCCGAGCAGCCCCAGATTGACGATGCCGAGCAGAAACGCCGTCAGCGCCAGGCCGCAAAGCGCGAATTCAACGGTCGCATTGGCCTGTCGCGACGCGGCGAAGCGCCGCGTCAGGTGCCGCCCGGCACTCTTTTCTGGAAAACCGGGCCGCTTCATTGGGTGAGCAGGACCTGGGTTGTGGTTTTGCTGGAGAGGCCGATTTGCGATCCGCCTGCCGAACCCGCGGAGATTGCGAGGCTGCCGCTGCCGCTGAGATTGATGCTTTGCGCGACCAGAGCAAGCGTGCCCGAAGCGCCGGATGCGGTCGAGGCCTGGATGGAGGTGCTGGTTCCGCCAGAAATCGTAAGGCTGGCGAGCGGCGTGTAGATGATCCCGGTGAGATAGTCGGTTGCGCCGGCCGTAATCGCATCGCCGTTCGGGCTCACCTGGTAGATCAGCACGCCGCAAATACCCTGGCCCTGCGTGCCATCCCAGGGAAATGGGTTCGCGGGGATGCCGGTGGTGGTGGAATTCGTGGCATTGACCGTGCCTGCCGTCACCGCGCCCGTGGCGTCCGGCGTTACCGCTGTGTTGTTCAGCATGTGGTTGGATAGCGGGTAGGCAGGCCCTGTGGTGCCGGCGGAGGAGAATGGCAATACGCAGTTGGTGGGGGCCGTGGCGCTGTTGGGCACCGGCGCGGAGAGGTTCAGCTTGCCGCCGCCGGTCCATTGGAACGATGAGCCGTTCTCGAACACGAAGGTGGCGCCGTTAGCGGTGAGCGCCCCGCTCCCGGTATCGGTAAAATCGCCATTGCGGAAATAATAGATGCCAGGGCCGAAGGTGACCTGGGCGCTGCCGGAGATGTTCAGGCCGCCGTCGAAATAAAACGTGCCGCCTGCGAAGGTTGTCGTCCCCTCTTGGAGATACATGGCGCCATCGCCGCTGGAGGCACCCGCGGTTCCGCCACCGGTATTGGCGCTGGTCAGGAAGGTGCCCTGGCCGATGCTGAGGGCGGTGTTGGAGCCGTCACTCTGCATGCCGCCATTGAGGTAGAAGATGCCGCCAGGCAAGGATGACGACGTGCCCGTGCTCAGCGGGAGTACGCTCTCGGTTGGATCTTCGAACGAAAGGGCGAAGCCGCTAACGGAGGTGACACCCTGTTTCGTGCTTGTCTTGCCGGTGGCATACACCGTGACCGGCACCAGGGAAGTCTGGTTGGTGGCGAGATAATCATCGATTTTTCCGCCACCGGTCAAGCCGCTGGTGAAATCGATGCCGTTCGCAACGGCGTAGACATTGTCGGTGGCCTGGCTATGGTCGCCGGCGGTGAGCTCCAGGCTGTCACCCCCGCCATAAGATATGCCGTTGGGATAGTTGCAAGGCGCGAGAATGATCGCCTGGGTATTCGAAGCACTGGTCAGGCCGCAGGGCGAGTTCGTGGTTGAATTGAACGTGCTCGACAACGCAGGCGCCGTTGGCATGCTTGGCCATTCAGGCAGTCCCGCATTCCGGAGGTTCGCATAAGGGTCGCTTTCAGCGCTGGAGCTATAGGCGACACTTGCGGTTCCGGCAGGGGGGGAGACGCTTGAGCCGCCGGCGCCATCGCCGCAAACATCGGGCGCGCCGCTTGCCATGCTGATGCTCGGCGCGACGATTTTGCCGGACGGGTTGAGCGCGATAGATCCGGTCACACTCTTTCCGGAACCAGAACAGGCAGTCGTTGAATCCGAGACGATGCCGCAACCGGTTGCGGTGATGGTGGCACCGCCGCTGGCGGAAATATCGGTGCCGCTGGTTCCCAAAGCCACCAGGCAGCCGCCGGCGGTGGAGGTGGTCTTGGAAATATAGGATGCAGTGGCGCTCGCATATTGCGAGCCTGACAGAAACCCATAGACGGGCGAGAAAAACCCGGGGCGCGGGGATTTGGCCGTCGCGGTATAGGTCGTCGTTGTGGCGGTGACATTGCCGGTGGTGCTGGGGCTGCCGATATTGGTGTTCAAGGTCAGAGCGGTTCCCGCCGCACCCGCGACAAAGCCGAACTGCGAATTGGTCGCGTTATCGGCGGCGGCCTGCGCGTAAGGCAGCGCGGCGGATGCCTTGGTGGCGTCACTCGTCTGGTCCAGCCGCGCATCATTCATCGCCGCGGCTAGGGCCGCGGCATCGGCGGCCGATTGCAGCGCCGTCTGGTTCTGATACCAGTAGCCGACATCGACCGACAAGGCTGTAATGCCAAGCAGCATCGGCGCGGAGAGGGTGATAATAACCGCCACACCAGCCCGACGCGCGCGCAAAAAGCGCACCGCCCTCATCAGAGCAGAACGACCGTAGCGAATCACGTGTGCCGACATTGTAACCAGCTCCACCCAGTTAGGCCAGGGAATTGTCGTAATCTCAGTATATGTGTGGACAAATTCTAACAAGGGTAGCCCTGACGTGGCTACTCAGCCCCGAATTCAGGACGATGTGGCGCGACAACGACTTTGGCGGTGTCCACGGCGAAGCCATCAAGCACACGCCACCCGGTGCTCGGCCCGCTCGCCTGCGAATATTCGGTGTTTTCAGTCGACGGCCGGACAGATCTCAGCATGCCGGTCTACAATCCGGCGACGCCCGCGGATGCGGAGAAGATCAGAGCGCAGGTCGAAGCGACGCCAAGACGCGAGGAGACATGAGCCGAAGCTCACTTCTCGGCGAGGGGAGGCCCTTTTTAAGTCGCCATTTTGGCGCGATCGGATTTGTCGGCGTTTTGCGGGTGGGCCAGGTTCGGGCTCCAGACAAGTACGTTCATGTCTGGCGCCCGAACCGGCCTACGATTTGAGAGCTGCAAAGAGATGGGCCTGGAACCGGGTGGCCTCAGGTCAGTCGCCGGGTTGTGCCAGCATGCTGGCCGGCTTGGCTTCCGCAGCCCGCACCTTGGCGGCGCGGCGGTCACTGCCGAGCATCATCGCCACCCCGGCGACAATGAACAGAAACACGCTGAGCAGGAAAAACCCGGCAAAGCCGCTGCCCGTCTCACTTCGCACATAGCCCACCGCGAACGGGCCAAGAAAGCCGCCGAGATTGCCCATATTGATGAAGCCCATCGCCGCGCCGGAAATTTCCGAACGCAGGATCGCGCTCGGCACCGCCCAGAACGGTCCATACGGGCAATAGACGCCAACCGCGGCGACAATCAGGAAGAACAGCTGCAGCCCCGGCGTATGCACCATCTGCCCGGCGATCAGTCCGCAGGCGCCGATGATCACAGGGATGGCGATGAAAGGCTGGCGCTTCATCGCGCGGTCCGACCAGGCGGCGTTGACCACCATGCCGACCAGCGCGCAGGCGAAGGGAATTGCGCTGATCAGCCCGACTTCCAGCGAACCGCCGCCATGGCTGAAGCTCTTCACCACCGCCGGCACCCACATGGTGAAGCCATAGAACCCCGCCATCCAGAAGAAGCAGGCCATTGCCAACGCCAGCACCGTGCGGTCGGAAATCGCTGCCAGGAACCCGGCGGACGGACCCTTGGCCGCGTTCTCGATGGCGAGACGCTGCTCGATATAGGCCCGCTCCTCCGGCGAAATCCATTTTGCTTGGCTCGGCTTGTCGGCGATGAAGAACCACCACACGAACACCCAGATCAGTGGCGGCAGGCCTTGGATGATAAACACGGTGCGCCAGGTGAGGAAGCTGAGTAGCCAGCCGGTGAGCGGCGCCATCAGCACGGCGGAAATCGGCAGGCAGGTGATCCACAAGCCATTGGCGCGAGCCCGCTCGTGCTGAGGGAACCAAGTGGCGAGCAGCACCAGGATCGACGGCCAGACGCCCCCTTCGAACACGCCGAGCAGGAAGCGGGCGATGTAGAGCTGGGTACGGTTTTCAACGAAGCCGGTGAGCACGGCCGTGATGCCCCACAGAACCATGAGGATCGCGATTACCTTGCGCGCGCTCCAACGGCTGGCGAGGTAGCCGCCTGCCACCTGTAGGAGCATATAGCCGACAAAAAAGATCCCGGCGGCAAAGCCTGAGTCGGCGGCGGTGAGGCCGAAGCTTTTGTCAATATACGGCAAGATCATCGCCACATTGATGCGATCGACGTAAGCCAGAATGTACATCACCACCGCCATGGGAATGATGTAGCGCCACCGCTGTGCCGGTATTCCTTTGGTCATGCGTCAATTTCCTCGCTTGAAGTCGTTGAGGACCGAATACTGAAATGGCCTCTCGACCGCAACCGGCGTCATGCCTGGGAATTTTCTGCCGTCTCGTTGCACGCCATGCAGACTTCGTTAGTGATGCCCGGTCATGAGCGGCAGCTTCCCTGGCCATCTCCGTGATCAGGACCGACCCATGCACGCCTTCATGCAAGCGATGGGGCTGGTCAACGACCATGCAGAGGATTGCGGAGCCGCCCTCGCTGTCGGCTGGGAAAGTCCAAAGATGCCCGCATGAGGCGGCGACAAGTCCCTTGACTCGTCTCTTGGGCGGAGCGAGAACAAAAAGAGAACTTTTGTCCCTGCGAGAGTCGTCTGGCCGTGCTGCCATCGCCCAATCTTGCCGTCCTGCGTGAGGCTGTCCGCCGCCTGGAAGCCGGCAGGCGCAAGCATGCGGGTTTGCTTCCTTTCAGCGTGGCGGCGCTGGACGAAAAACTGGCCGGCGGTTTGGCGCTGGGGGCGGTGCATGATGTGGCGGGAGGGGAGGGAGCGGCGGACGATGCTGCTGCCACGCTTTTTGTGGCCGGGATCTTGGCCCGGCTCTCCGGCCCCGTGCTGTGGTGCCTGGCGCGGCCAGATTTTTTTGCGCCAGGCCCGGCCCAGGCGGGGCTGGCGCCGGACCGGGTCATCTATGCCGAAGTGCGGGAGGAAGCAGCGCGCCTGGCCAGCTGCGAGGAAGGGTTGCGCCATGCCAGCCTCGCCGGGGTGGTGGTGGAGCTTTCGCGCCTGTCCATGGTGCAATCGCGGCGCCTGCAATTGGCGGCGGAGGAAGGCGGAGGCCTGGGCATTGTGCTGCGCCGTTGGCGGCGGGCAGGGGATGCGGCTGGGTTCAGCCAGCCAAACGCCGCAGCCACGCGCTGGCGGATCAGTGCCGCGCCGTCGGTGTCGTTGCCGGTGCCAGGCATAGGCCTGCCTCGCTGGCGCGTGGAGTTGCTGCGCTGCCGGGGCGGTGGAACCGCGGACGTCATCCTGGAGGCATGTGATGAGCAGGGTCATCTCGGTCTTCCTGCCGGATTGGCCGATCGAGCGTTTGGCGCCCGGCGACGCCGGGCCTGATCAGAAGCTGGTCCTGGCCGGACATGACGGGCGGCGGCGCATCGTCACCGCCGTGAATGCGGCGGTGCGGCGTGCAGGCGTGCAGCCCGGCATGGCGATGGCCCAGGCGCAAATCCTGGCGCCGGGGCTGGCTGTGCGCCCGGCCGATCCGGCCGGCGATGAGGAAGGCTTGGCCAAGCTGGCGCTCTGGGCGCTGCGCTACACCCCCCTGGCCGCGCCCGATCAGCCGGACGGGCTGGTGCTGGATGTGACCGGTGCTGCGCATCTCTGGGGGGGCGAGGAGGCATTGGTTGCGGACCTGTGCACCAGGCTGGCGCGGCGCGGCATCACCGCCCGGGCCGCGCTGGCCGACAATAGAGGTGCGGCGCACGCTTTGGCCCGCTTCGCCGCCAATCCCACATGGCTAACCCGGCCAGGGAACAGCGGGCCCGTTCTGCTTTCCTTGCCCGTGGCTGCGCTGCGTCTGCCGCAGAAAATTATGGATGGTCTGCACAAGCTCGGCCTGCGTCGCATTGGTGACCTGGCCGATGCCCCGCGTGCCCCGCTCACCCGCCGCTTTGGGCCGGAATTGCAGCTCCGACTGGACCAGGCCTTTGGCCGTGTGGCGGAGCCGGTGGCGGCCGTCGCGCCGCCGAACGTGCCGGAAGCCGCGCGGGATTTTCCCGAACCGCTCACCGCGCCGGAGGCTCTGGCCAACCATACGGGCCAGCTTGTGGAGGCATTGTGTGCCACCCTTGCCACCCAGGCCGCAGGCGCACGGCGGCTGGATCTATTCTTCCATCGCGTCGATCATGCGGTGTTGGCTTTGCGCCTGGGGCTGGCGGCGCCAAGGCAGGATGCGCCGCGCCTGGCCCGGCTCCTGCGCGAGCGGCTGGAAGAGATCGATCCAGGCTTTGGCATTGAGCGCCTGGTGCTGCGGGCAAGCTGGACGGAACCCTTCACCTTGCACCAGACCGCCGCCTTGGAGCAGCATGCCGCGCCGGATTTGGCGCCGCTCATCGACACGCTCGCCAGCCGCGTCGGCGCGCATAATCTCTACCGCATGGCGCCGGTGGAGAGTGATGTGCCGGAGCGCAGCCTGCGGCGCATCCCGCCTCTGGCCCCGCTCGCCGGCAAGGCCTGGCCGTCCTGGCCGCGCCCGGCCCGGCTGCTGTCGCCCCCCGAACCCATTGCCACAATGGCCCTGCTGCCGGACCACCCGCCGATTAGCTTCATCTGGCGCGGTGTGCGCCGCCGCGTGGCGCGGGCCGATGGGCCGGAGCGCATTTTCGGCGAATGGTGGAAGCGCGATGCTGAGCTTTTCGCCGTGCGCGATTATTTCCAGGTGGAAGACGAGACTGGCGCGCGATTCTGGATTTTCCGCGCCGGCGACGGAGAGAATACGGCCACCGGCAGCCAGGCCTGGTTTCTGCACGGGTTTTTCGCATGAATTATGCCGAACTGCAGGTGACCACGCATTTCTCCTTCCTGCGTGGCGCCAGCGCGCCGGAGGAACTCTTCGAAGAAGCCGCACGGCTGGGGATCTCCGCTCTGGGCATCGTGGATCACGGCTCGCTGGCGGGCATCGTGCAGGCGCATGTGGCGGCAAAGGCGCATGGCGTGCGGCTGGTGGTGGGCGCGCGCGTGGATGTTGCGGAAGGGGCCGTGCTGCTTCTGTACCCGACGGATCGCGCTGCCTACGCCAGACTCTGCCGCCTGCTCTCCGTGGGCAAGGCGCGCGGCGGCAAGGGGCAATGCGTGCTGGGCTGGGCCGATATGGCCACCCATGCCGAGGGCATGCTCGCCGTGCTGGTGCCGGATGAAGCGGATGACGCCTGCCGCCATAATCTCGAGCAGATAGCAGCATTCTTTCCCGGCCGCGCCTATCTTGCCCTCACGCTGCGCCGCCGCCCTGGCGACGCGTTGCGCCTGCACCGGATTTCCACATCGGCAGTGGAGGCTGGTGTGCCCACGATCGTCACCAATGACGTTCTCTTCCACGCTTCGGAGCGGCGCATCCTGCAGGATGTCGTGACCTGCATCCGCGAAGGCTGCACCATCGACGAGGCCGGATTCCGCCGCGAGCGCCATGCCGACCGTTACCTGAAACCGCCCATGGAAATGCGGCGCCTGTTTGCCCGTTATCCGGAGGCGCTGGCCCGTACGCAAGAGATCCTGGAGCGCTGCCGTTTCTCGCTCGACGAGCTCTGTTACCAGTACCCGGAGGAGAGCCCCAACCCGCAGCAAAGGTTGGAGGAACTCACTTGGGAGGGCGCGGCGGCACGTTTCCCCGACGGCGTGCCGGCGGATGTGACCGCCATGCTGCGCCACGAACTCGGCCTGATAGGGCGCATGGGCTACGCGGCCTATTTTCTCACCGTTCATTCCATCGTTCGCTACGCGCGCAGTCAGGGTATTCTTTGCCAGGGGCGCGGCTCGGCGGCCAACAGCGCCGTCTGCTACGTGCTCGGCATCACCGCCATCGATCCTGTGCGCTCCAACCTGCTTTTCGAGCGCTTCATCTCTGAAGAGCGCCGCGAGCCGCCGGATATCGATGTGGATTTCGAGCATGAGCGGCGCGAGACGGTGTTGCAATGGGTGTTCGACCATTACGGCCGTGACCGCGCCGCGCTCTGCGCCGTGGTCACGCGCTACCGCGCGCGCGGCGCGCTGCGCGATGCCGGCAAGGCGCTGGGGCTGACGGAGGATGTGGTCGCCGCGCTGAACAGCCAGGTTTCGCATTGGTCGCGCACCGCCGTGGACGAAGCCCAGGCAGCCGAACTTGGCTTCAACGCGGGAGATCGCCGGTTGCGCCTGGCGCTGGAACTGGCCCGTCAACTCATCGGCACCCCCCGCCATCTCTCCCAGCATCCCGGCGGCTTCGTGCTGACACGCGACAGGCTGGACGAGCTGGTGCCGATCGAGCCCGCCGCCATGGAGAACCGGCAGGTGATCGAATGGGACAAGGATGATATCAACGCGCTTGGCTTCATGAAAGTGGATTGCCTGGCACTGGGCATGCTCTCCTGCCTCAAGCGCAGCCTGGACATGCTGGCGGAATCCAAGGGGCTGCGTCTCGGCCTTGCCGATATTCCCACAGAGGATCAGGCGACTTACGAAATGATCCGGCACGCCGACACGATCGGCGTGTTCCAGATCGAGAGCCGGGCACAGATGTCCATGCTGCCGCGTCTGAAACCGAAAACCTTCTACGATCTGGTCATCGAGGTCGCCATCGTCCGCCCGGGGCCGATCCAGGGTGACATGGTGCATCCTTATCTGCGGCGGCGCGAAGGCAAGGAGAAGGTGGAATATCCCTCCCCGGCGCTGGAGAAGGTGCTGAAGAAGACGCTGGGCGTGCCGCTGTTCCAGGAGCAGGCCATGCAGGTGGCGATGGTGGCCGGCGGGTTCTCGGCCAACGAGGCGGATGCACTGCGCCGCGCCATGGCGACCTTCAAGAATACAGGCACGATCGGCAACTTCCGCGACAAGCTGGTCGGCGGCATGATCGCCAACGGTTATGCGCAAGAATTCGCCGAGCGCACCTTCGCCCAGCTTGAAGGCTTTGGCAGTTACGGCTTCCCCGAATCCCATGCCGCCAGCTTCGCCCTGTTGGCCTATGCCTCGTCCTGGCTGAAATGCCACCATCCAGAAATCTTCTGCGCCGCCTTGCTGAATTCCCAGCCGATGGGTTTCTACGCCCCGGCGCAAATTGTCCGCGACGCGCGCGATCATGGCGTGGAGGTACGGCCGGTCTGCCTCAATGCCTCGCGCTGGGATTGCACGCTGGAGAAGGCAGGAGAGCGCTTCGCCGTGCGGCTTGGCCTGCGCATGGTCAAGGGCCTCGCCAATGCCCATGCCGCCGCGCTGCTCGCGGCCCGAGGCGAGACGCCGTTCAGCTCGCCGGAAAACGCCTGGCGCCGGGCAGGCATGCCGGTGGAAGCCTTGCTGCATCTGGCCGAAGCCGATGCGTTCGGCCCGTCCCTCGGCTTGCAGAGGCGCCAGGCGCTTTGGGCCTTGCGGGGGCTGAACGACGTGCCCTTGCCGCTGTTCGCCCAGGCGCAAACCAATGAGCCGGGCATGCCCTTGCCTCCGCTCTCCGCTGGGGGCGAGGTGTTGGCGGATTACGCCAGTGCGGGGCTCTCCCTTCGCGCCCATCCCGTGTCCTTCCTGCGCGGCAAATTGTGCCGGGAGGGCATTGCCAGCTGCGGGGATGTGCACCGCGCCAAGGATGGTGCCTTCCTGGAAGTGGCCGGCCTCATCCTGGTCCGCCAGCGCCCTGGCTCCGCTGAGGGCGTGCTGTTCGTCACACTGGAAGACGAGACCGGCATCGCCAATCTCGTCGTCTGGCCGGATGTGTTCGAGGCGCATCGCCGCACCATCATCACCTCGCGGCTGCTTGCCGCACGCGGGCGTGTGCAGCGCGAAGGCGAGGTGGTGCATCTGGTTGTCCGCACATTGCGTGATCTCTCCGTGGCGCTGGATGCAGTGGGTGAGATGGACGCGCCGGAACTGCGGGTACATAGCCGGGATTTCCGGTAGACGCTTCCCACCGGGCGCCCAACACCTCTTCGAAGCCGACCGATGTTATGACTTCGGTGCGGACGCCATTGAAGGGCTTGTTCTCAATTTGGCTCGTCATGGTCTTGTCCTCAGGTTTGCTGAACATTGATGGTGGTCTGCAGGAAGATGCGCGGGAAGTCGGCTTTAGGGAGCTCCGCCGCGATCGGGGCTGCAGCATTTGATGGCGAAGGCGGCGCGACCTCGTGACCCCGCCTTCGCTTTTTGGATCGATCGTGAACCGTTTATTTTGCAGCGGCCTCGATCGCTTTTGCCAAGCCGTCCGGGTCGGTCAGGAACGGCGTGTGGCCCGTCTGGAGGGTGTACTCGCTGCGCACCGGGGTGTTGGCAATCATCTTGGCCTGGAAAGCCGGGCTGATAACCTGGTCCATCGCAGTGTGTACATAGACCTTGTTCACACGGCCGAAGCGGTCAGCGGTCACGTGCACCGGCGTCGCCAGGGGGGGCAGGGGCTCGTCGAGGATCAGGTTGGGGATCGCCGCTCGCAGAGCCTCGGGAGCGCCATTAGCGAACAGGTCCGCGCGAGCCGAGTAATCGACGACGGCAATGCCCTTGTCCTTCTCGATTTGCAGGTGCGGGCCGATCTTGGCGTCGGGGTCCTGCTGGGCCATCGACACCAGCGAGTCACCGTCCTTCGGCAGGTAAGCCGCGACAAAGACCAGGGGCTTGATCTTCTCCGGCACCTCTTCGGCGGCGTCGGCGATGACGATGCCCCCGAAGCTGTGGCCCACCACGACCATCTTCCGTTCCTGACCGATGCCGAGGGCGTGGCTAAGGCGATCGTGAACGCCGCGCTTTAACCGGTTCACGATGGATGCATGAAGCGAGCCATCCATCCACGCCGGATGGATGCGCGCGTGAGCATCCCGTCAATCAGAACCCAGCCCGGCCAGGGCTGGGTTCTTTGCATTTTGAGCCCATGCACCATGAGCACCGCACCCGAACCGCTGTGCGCGCTGCTGCGGCGTTACGCCGGCGCGCGCGAGGAACCGCTCGACCGCCCAAAGCGAACGCCATTACGCCTTGCCGCCCTACAAGCGCGCTCCTACTAATCGTGCGATCTCAGCCGGAGCTTGCTCAGGAATGGCGAAGACCGAGCTGACATTGATCTCGCAAAGCACATAGGTGTCTTCACCCGATGGTGTCCGCGGACCATAGAGAAAATCGGCATCCCAGATAATCGGCAGCGCTCCAACGCTAATGCCGAGTAGCTCCGTCATTTGGGGAGTCCATTCGGTCTCCATGTTCTTTCGCAACGCCTGAAAAGGCGCGGCCGAAGCAGGGTGCATGATGCGTGGACCAGGCTGCGCTGCCTCGGCGTCCGGCCCTTCCGGAGGTGGTGGGATCAGTGCCTTGATGAACTGATGGCCGAAGCCGATGACGCGGTCGCCGCCCATGTAACAGCGGATCATGCCGTCGGGCAGGCGGCTCTGGAAGGGTTGGTCGACGATGCAGCCACCCGGCGTAAAATAGACCTCACACCGTGCCATGAACTCGGATAGCGACAGGTCCTGAGGTACGCTGCCGCGTTCCGCATGGAGTACCCGCACCATGGTGGTATCATCGTGAGCAGCGTTGGTTTTTTCCACCTTCCAGACACCCTGGCCGGCATTGCCGCGATTTTGCTTCAAGACGCGCGGACCGGCGACTCGCAACTGGTCCGGGAATTCCTCTCGGAAGGCTCGGACGGTGCGGTAGATGTGCGTATCGGTGCCCCATCCAAGATGCCTCGTCCGATGCAGGACTTCTTTCGTACCCATTTTGAGTATGACATCCGGATGCGCGCTGACCCACGGTCCGCGCGCCGCGACGTCGCGCAGCAGCGTGTCGAGCACCGCACGTGTCTTGCCATCCTGTAACGGATTGACCAAACCAGCACACCGTCCACGGCCAGGAGTTGCTCGCGGACCTCGTCGGCGAATGCCTCGTCGAACACCGCCGGCTCGGCATGAATGCCCAGCGCCGCGAGTTCCTCGAACACGCGATGGTAACGATTGTTCTTGGGCGTCGCCATACGCCGGGCCTCGCGGTCGCCGCGCCAGACGACAGCCACTTTAGGCTTTGGGATCGTCATCGTCTCTTGCCCTCTTTCGATTTCATATCTTGGTCTTTCGTCATCGCGCTGCGTGCGCATCAGACGCCCCGCCCCACGAAATAGAGCGCGGTACTGGCCGCCGAGCAGATCGCGAGCGTTGGCATTACGCCAAGCTTAAGGCGGAGCAGAGACATGCCCGCGACGATGGCGAGGGCAAACGCCCAGGGATTGAGGCTGCCGAATACGGGCGCGTCGAACGACATCCCGAGCTCCCGCACGGGCATCGTCGTACGGAACAGGACGTGCAGTGCAAACCATACAGCCAGGTTGGCCACCACGCCGACTACCGCCGCGGTAACCGCCGACAAGGCCCCCGATAGCTTGCGGTTCCCCTGGAGCCGCTCGAGGAGAGGCGCGCCCAAAAAGACGAATGTGAAGCAAGGCAAAAAGGTAACCCAGAGTGTGAGTATCGATGCGGCGACGCCGCCAGGGATGCCTGAAAGGCTATCGGGCGCCCGGTAGCCGGCGAGAAACCCGACGAACTGTAAGACAAGAATCAGTGGGCCGGGTGTCGTCTCGGCAAGGCCCAGCCCGCTCAGCATCTCCGGCGCGCTCAGCCAGTGATAGTTTCTGACGGCCTCCTGGGCGACATAGGCCAGAACCGCGTAAGCCCCACCGAACGTCACGACGGCCATCTTCGAGAAGAACCACGCGATATCGGCGTAGACGCCACCGACCGGTAGCAGCAATCCCACAGGCATCAGCCACAATGCAGCAGACGCCAGCCCGGCAATCCGTGCACCGCGTGCGAAGCGTTCGGCACGGCCCGGATCAGCAGCGAGCACAGCATCAAGCAGCGCGGGCGGTCCATCCTTTGCCTTGCCGTGCGTCCCGCCCGCAAAGTAGCCCGGCGCCGACAGGCCGATCAGGCCAGCCGCGAGGACGACGATTGGAAACGGGACGTTGAACAGAAACAATGCGGCGAATGAGATGCCGGCGAGCGTCCAGGCAACGCCGCCTTTCAGCGCGCGGCGCCCGATGCGTAACACGGCCTCGACGACCAGCACGAGAACGGCGCTCTTGAGGCCGTAGAATAGGGCAACGATCACCGGCACCGCGCCAAACGTTGCATAGATCATCGACAGCACCAGCATGACGATGGCCCCGGGGATGACGAACCATAGACCAGCGCTGAAACCGCCGATCGGTCCATGCATGAGCCAGCCGAGATAAATCGCAAGCTGCTGTGCTTCGGGGCCGGGCAACAAGTGGCAGAAGTTCAAGGCTTGCAGGAAGCGTCGGTCACTGACCCATCGGCGAACGTCAACGACCTCCCTGTGCAGCAGCGCAATCTGGCCGGCAGGCCCGCCGAAAGACAAGCAACCGATCTTTATCCAGACGCGGGTGGCCTCGCCAAGAGTGGGCAGCGGAGGCACAGATGGGACTGCATTGGCTTCGTCCGTCTGTAGGTCATGGTCTAATGTGTGTGCTCTGTAGTCCATCAGATATTCGGCCATATCATCTGCGTTTCTTACAGAAATACTGATAAAGGTTGTCAAAAACAGGGGTGCCCTGTGCGATCCGCTGCGCGTCGTCCTGGTTGGCCATCGCGATGCCGGCGATGAGATGAGCGATGCCGGTCGCTTCCTCGCGGCCGAACTTGCCGTCTTTCAGGTCAATGTCATGGATAATCTCGCCTATCGCCTGGAGTGCAGGATCCGACAGGCCGGCTCGCGACAACAGAACTTCAAAGCTGCAGCGATCCCCTTCATGCGTGAACTCGCCCTCGAACATGTCGAAACGCAGTTCGCCGTCCTTGGGGACGTAATCTTTGCCCGCTTCGAAGCGGATGACCGCATTCGGATCGATAAAGCGGCGGATAAGCCAGGTGCAAGCAATGCGATCGATGTGCACCCCCTTACGCGTGACCCAGATGCGATCTCTTAGGTTCGGGATCGCTTGTTGCGCGGTTTGCCCATGGCCTTTGCTCATCTCGTGATCCTTCGCGATCCTGGCCTCAAGCGTCGCGATCAGGCTCTCCGCCGTGAGGCGGCCGGTGGCGCCAAAAAAGTCGATCATGACAATGTCCGCGAGCCGTTTTCGCAAGCGCCGGACCTGCGTGCGCGCGTCGGAGCCGTCTTCCTGGGCACTCGCCGTGTCGAGCTTGGCAGCGATAACACGCGCTTCCTTGGTGACGGCCTCGTAATCCAGGTCCCGCGCCGTGTCGAAGAGCGCCCGTGCCTGGTCGTCTGACAAGCCGTCGATCAGCCGGGCCTCGCACACCATCGCTTCACCGCCCCCCGCAACGATCTCCTTGAGAAGCCACGCAAAATCCTCTTGCGTCTCGGCCGACGCCGGTAGCGCGTAAACGGTGCTCTTTACGGCGACGGCGCCGATCCCTTGCAACCGCCGCCAGATCTTCACCCGGAAATAAGCCGGTTTGGTCGGCAACTGATGGATGAGGAGCAGCCATTGCGCCGGCGGCGATTCTTCGAGGATCATAGTCATAATGTATCAAAATTTTATCTATTTGCAACGGTTGTATCATAGAAAATGACCTTGTATTGTGCCTAAGGCGGGGAGGGGGACGCTGAAACTTTTTCCTTCAGCCTGTCTGTCAGTAGGAGGAACTGTCCATGAAATGGGTTGTCCGCGAGCGTCTGGTCATCGATCGGAGCGCGGCATGGTGAATCCCATGGCTAACCGCTCGTCACGAAATGAGCGCGTGCTGGGACGAGACGCGGCATTCCTGTTCGTCGTTGTTATGGGCCTGACTGCCACGCCCACTTATGCTGCCAAGGCAGATGCGCCTTTGGTCCTCGAACGGACAATTCCCCTCCCAAATGTCGCGGGCCGCATCGATCACATGGCTGTCGACGTCAGCACTCAGCGGTTGTTCGTCGCCGAGGTCGGCGATGGGAGCGTCGACGTCGTAGATCTTAAATCCGGCAAGATCGAGGGGCGAATCAGCGGACTGAAAGAGCCGCAGGGGATTGCCTATGTCCCTGATCACGACTTGATCGTCGTCGCAGACGGGGGAGACGGTTCGGTGCGCTTTTTCCGAGGGTCCGATCTATTGCCACTTTCACGCATCGACCTTGGTAACGACGCCGACAACATCCGGATGGAGCCTGGGACGAACTATCTGTTCGTTGGATATGGTGACGGTGGACTGGCCATCATCGATGCAGTCCGTCAAGCGAAGCTTGACGATATTAAGTTGCCTGGCCACCCGGAGAGCTTTCAGATCGACCCGAGCTCGCGTCATGCATTCGTAAACGTGCCGGAGGCCCACCAGATCGCGCTTGTCGACCTCAACTCGCTCGCGCAGATCTCAACTTGGCATTTCTATTGGCCGGAGGCGAATTTTCCGATGGCGTTGGCTGGCCCAACCGGCCCTCTCGCCGTGGTCTTCCGCTTTCCTGCTACGATCCTCTTCCTCGATCCGGCGACCGGTACGGTCATCCAGAAGCTCGGCACTTGCGGTGATGCTGATGATCTCTTCTTCGACAACAAGCGCCATCGAGTCTACGTCAGTTGCGGTGATGGTTCGATCGATGTTTTCGCAAAGGGTGCACAGGGATTTCGTTCGATCGGGCGCGTGCAAACCTCCGATGGGGCGCGAACCTCGCTCTTTGTGCCGGCACTCGGCCGTTTCTTCGTCGCGGCCCGCGCGGGCTGGTTCAGGCCACAGGCCGCGATTCTGGTATTCCGACCATCCCCGTGACTGGGGGGGTGCCTGTGCCTTCTTTACCAGCAGGCAGCGTCTCGGCGTCATTTTCTGCGAGGACGCGGACGATCCCACCGGGCGACCTGCGACGAAACGAGGCCATCGGTGGGAACCGATCAGCAGCTCGTTTCCGCCGATAGGTGTGCCGGCCAATTCCAGTTGCGTCCTGATGGCGCCATAGGCTTCATCCGCCGGCTGTTCGAACGGTGCCACATCCAGCACGGACAGCACCGTTTCGAGCTGCTGCGCCAGCCAAGTGGCGCCGCGCTTGGCGTCGTCGTCTTGGCATATGTCTTTGCGTCACACGAACCGCTTCGCCCCCGCGACGCAAAGGACGATGGCGACAGTGGCGACGGCCATGACAGGCGGTACGGTCTCATGCAGCACCAGGGCGGAGGCGGCGAGGCCGAGTGCCGGTTGCAGAAGTTGGAGTTGTCCCACGGCCGCGATGCCGCCCAAAGCCAGCCCCCGGTACCAGAACACGAACCCGACGAGCATGCTGAAGACTGCGACATAGGCGAGCCCTGCCCAGGCACCGCCCGGCACATGCGCCAGCGTGGCGGGGGCGTTCAGCCAGCACAGGGTGAGCATCACCGGCAGGGCGAGCACCAGTGCCCATGAGATTACCTGCCAGCCCCCCAGCTTCCGCGAGAGTTTTGCGCCCTCCGCATAGCCCAGCCCGCACACGAGGATCGCGGCCAGCATCAACCCCACGCCTTCCTGGGACAGATCCGCGCCATGGCGCAACGCCACGCCGATGACGCAGGCGCTGCCCAGTCCGGCGAAGACCCAGAACCCACGGCGCGGCCGTTCCCCGCCACGCAGCAAGCCGAACATCGCCGTGGCCAGGGGCAGGAGCCCCAGGAAAATCTGCGACTGCGCGGCGTTGATGTGCCGCAGGGCCAGGGCACTGAGTAGCGGGAAACCCAGCACCACGCCAAACGCCACGACAGCGAGGGACACAAAATCATCTCGCACCGGTCGCGGCTGGCGGAAGGTGATGAGCAAGACAAGCGCCAGCAGCCCCGCCAGCGCGGCCCGCGCCACGGTGAGGAAGAGCGGATCGAACCCGGCCAGCGCCGCGCGCGTGGCGGGCATGGAGCCGCTGAAAATGACCACGCCCAGCGCGCCGCACACCCAGCCGTCGATCGTCTTCTCCATCCCCACGCCCTTTCATACCCGCACGATGCTTGTGACGGACGGGGCTGGTGCTTCCAGGCACAGACAAGTACAATTTCCCCGAACTGTACTTGGCATTGGAGGGGTACGGATGGCACCGCCGGATGGCACGCTGGTCGCACAGCTCACGCAGGAGATACGCGGGCGCATCGCCGCGCGGACACAAGCGCCAGGGACGAGGCTGCCTTCGATCCGCGCCCAAGCCACAGCACGCGGCATCTCCAAGACCACCGTGGTGGAAGCTTATGACCGGCTGGCGGCAGAAGGCGTCATCGAATCCCGGCGCGGCTCCGGCTTCTACGTGGCCGGACACCCGCCGCCGCTCAGCTTGGCGGAATCGGGGCCGAAGCTGGACCGCGACGTGGACCCGCTCTGGGTCTCCCGGCAATCGCTAGAGACGCCGGACGATGCGCTGAAACCCGGCTGCGGCTGGCTGCCGTCCTCATGGATGCCGGAGGCCAGCCTGCGCCGTGCTCTACGCACTCTGGCGCGCGGGGATTCCGGCGCCCTGACTGACTATGGCAGCCCGCGCGGGCTGCTGCCGCTGCGCGAACATTTAGCGCGGAGGCTCGGTGGCTTCGGCGTGCCGGCCGCGCCCGGACAAATTCTGCTCGTCGATTCCGGCACTCAGGCGGTCGATCTGCTCTGCCGTTTCCTGCTGGAGCCCGGCGATACCGTGCTGGTGGACGACCCCTGCTACTTCAACTTCCGCGCTCTGCTGCGCGCGCACCGGGCGCGGGTGGTCAGCGTGCCCTACATGCCCACGGGGCCGGACATCGCCGCTTTCGCTCAGGTGTTGGAGGAGCAGAAACCGCGCCTCTACATCACCAACTGCGCCGTGCATAACCCGACCGGCGCATCGCTCTCGCCCGTCACGGCACACCGGCTGCTGAAGCTGGCCGAGCAGCACGACCTTACCATCATCGAGGACGACATCTTCGCGGATTTCGAGGCTAAGCCCTCGCCGCGCCTCGCCGCCTTCGACGGTCTGGGGCGCGTGGTGCAGATCGGCAGCTTCTCTAAGACGATCTCGGCATCCCTCCGGTGCGGCTACATCGCCGCGCGGGCGGATTGGATCGAGGGGCTGACAGATTTGAAGATCGCCTCATCCTACTCCAGCGGGCGGTTTTCGGCCGAGTTGCTGCTGGCGGTGCTGCAGGATGGAAATTACCGCAAGCACGTCGAAACCTTGCGCGCGAAGTTGGCGGGCGCGATGAGCCAGGCGAGCACCCGCCTCCGCGCGGTTGGGCTCACGCCTTGGGTGACGCCGCGCGCCGGCATGTATCTATGGTGCGAACTGCCCGAGGCGCTGGATGCGGCGGAGATCGCGCGCCACGCCCTGAAGGAAGGCATCGTGCTGGCGCCGGGCAATGTGTTCAGCCCGGCGCAGACAGCCGGAGGATTCCTGCGCTTCAACGTCGCGCAGTCCACCGATCCGAGAATCTTCCAGATGCTCGACCGCGCCATCAATTTCATCGGGCGGGCTTCCTCACATGTCTAGCAGCACCAGCATCATCGCTCTGGCGCGGCAATATGGCCGCTACGGTTACCGGCGGATCATGGCGCTGCTGCGGGACGCGGGTTGGCTGGTGAACAAGAAGCGCGTTGAGCGTATCTGGCGAGACCGCCTATATCACGCCCGGCAGTCCCTGGGAAAACGGCTACATCGAAAGCTTCATTGCCCGCCTGCGGGGGGAGTTCCTCAACGGCGAGATGTTCTGGCTACCGGCCGCCAGCTCCAGAGGTTTTTCTGGGGCCGCCACCGCCAGCCGCGCTGAAGGGCGCGGCGCCGGCCACAGAAAAACCACACCAACCACCGTGCAATTAACTACATTGGGGCTGGATCACCATTCGGGGGCTTGCCACCGTGTGTCTTGGAGCGCGGGGCGCGCCCCAGCTTGGCCAACTGGGGGAATGTGGTGGGATGCCAAAAAGAAACGGCCATTCGCCCGCAGGGTGAATGGCCGAAAACCGTTGGTTTGTAAGAAATTTCGTGGCGCGCCCGAAGAGATTCGAACTCCTGACCCTCAGATTCGTAGTTCGTGGCGAAGGATAAACCAACGTCCCCTTGTATCCCGTAGGCGCTCGTTTGCTCTCGGTCACCCAAGCTCGGTGCTGGACTGCCGGTCGCCTTGTCCGTCTGCCCCCTCTTTCCCCCCGGTGGCCCGGGGGGAAAGAGGGGGGATGCCCGCCGAGCTAGGCTTTCAGCACGCGCTCTCCTTGATGGTCGTCTCGACGGGCAGGCTGAATAGCGGCCGCAGACTCGTGCCAACGATGTTGCCGATGAAGGCGCAGACGAGCCATAGCCAGCCATGCAGGCTGCCTGACACGATCCCGCTGAAATACGCGCCGATATTGCAGCCGAAGGAGAGGCGCGCGCCATAGCCGAGCAGCAGGCCCCCCAGCACGGCGGCGACGAGCGAACGCGCCGGCACGCGCCAGACCGGAGCGAAGCGGCCCGCCAGCACGGACGCCGCGAACGCGCCGAGCATGATGCCGATATCCATCACCGTCGTGACGTCGAAGGAGAGCGGGGCGGCCAGCGCCTTGGCTTGGCTGTGCCAATAAGGCCAGCTGGCGACATCGACGCCGAACGCCGCAGCCCCTTTGGCGCCCCACAGCGCGAAGGCCGAGGTGATGCCCCACGGCCGGCCGGCGAGTGCCAGGGTGGCAAAGTTGAGAATGGCGAGGGCGATCGCACCAGCCCACATCGGCCAGGGGCCGATCAGCCAGCGCGGCCCGGTGCTGTGCGCGGCCGGCGCTTCGGCGGCCAGCTGGCCGTGCCGGCGTTTCTCGAGCACGACGGTGAGCCCGGCGATCGCGGCGAAGGCCGCGAGATTGAGGGCGATCGCAGGACCGACGCCGAAGCCCTGAATGAGCGAGTATGGCTTGAAGGCCGGCTGTGCGGCCCACCACGGCAGCTGCGCCGTGCCGATCAGCGAGCCGATCACGAAGGAAAACAGCGTGACGATCATGCGCGTGCTGCCGCCGCCCACGGCGAAGAGCGTGCCCGAAGCGCAACCGCCGCCGAGCTGCATGCCGATGCCGAAGAGGAACGAGCCGAAGGCGACCGAAATGCCGATCGGGAACACGTAGCCGGTGACCGCATGACCGAATAGCTTGCCGGATGCCAAGGCCGGGAAGAACAGGACTACACCGAGCGCCAGCATCAGCATCTGCGCGCGCAGGCCGGTGCCCCGGCGGTTTGCGATGAAGACGCGCCAGGTGGACGTGAAGCCAAACGAGGCGTGGTAGAGCACGGCACCGAGCAGCGTGCCAACGGCCCACAGGGCCGCCTGCCGGCTGCTGACGGTATGGTCGAGATAAATGAGCCCGGCGACGAAGGCGAGCAGCGCCAGACTCAGCGCACGAGCGGGCGCACCGGCGAACAGGGGGCGAGCGCCGAGGGATCGGTCGGACATAGTAAGACAAACTCCGGGAAAGCAGGCAGACGGGTCTTGCGGCCTTGCAGGCGCGCGTGTTCCGGAGGCTTCTATGGGCAGGGACAAAGGAATGGCAATATTGAAAGTTGCCGGAAATATATTCATCTAAACAAAGCGTCGTGCGGTGGGGAAACATTCTCCGCGGCGCCGCCGGCGGGGAAAATACTGTTGTCTCGTGGTCAGACTCGGGGGATCGGGTTGGCTGCCTGCCCGTCCCCCTGCACTGCGCCGAGCCGCGCGTCGCGTGTGGAAGCAGCTTGTTTCCTTGGTGGAGGGGTGCTGCTGCGGCAAGACGGGCATGAGGTCCTCGCGGCGTGTCTGGGACCGCGGGGTACCGCCATAGTTGGTCCTGCGCCGAATCCCGCCGGACAACCGACGCCGAAATTGGCCAATGGTGGGAATGTGGTGGGACGCCAAAAAGCAACGGCCATTCGCCCTCGGGGGGAATGGCCGGAAACCGTTGGTTTGTAAGGAATTTCGTGGCGCGCCCGAAGAGATTCGAACTCCTGACCCTCAGATTCGTAGTCTGATGCTCTATCCAGCTGAGCTACGGGCGCGTCGTGGGCGGGGATGTAACCGAACCGTCGCGGTCAGGCAACCCCGCCCGGTAAATTAAGTGGCCGCGAGTTCCGCGAGCACAGCATCCCCCATTTGTGTGGTGGAAATCTGCGCGCGGCCGGGCTCGGCGATGTCCGGGGTGCGGCCGGCCTTGGCCAGCACGCGCTCCACGGCGGCCTCAATCGAAGCGGCTGCCGCCTCCATGTCGAAGGAATAGCGCAGCAGCAGCGCCAGGCTGAGGATCTGCGCCAGCGGGTTGGCGACACCCTTGCCGGCGATGTCCGGGGCGGAGCCGTGGATCGGTTCGTAGAACGCCGGGCGGCTTCCGTCGGCCTTCAGGGCGCCCAGCGTGGCCGAGGGCAGCATGCCGAGCGAGCCGGTGAGCATCGCCGTGAGGTCAGAGAGGATGTCACCGAACAGATTGCCGGTGACGATCACGTCGAACTGCTTGGGGTTCTTGGCGAGCTGCATGGCGCAATTGTCGGCATACATGTGTGTGAGCTGCACATCCGGATATTCGGCCTTTTGCAGCCCCGTCATCACCTGGCGCCAGAGCAGGCCGCTCTCCATCACGTTAGCCTTCTCCACGCTGCACACGCGCTTCTGGCGCTTGCGCGCGAGGTCGAAGGCGACGCGGCCGACGCGCTGGATCTCGGCGGTGGTGTAAACCTCGGTGTTCACGCCACGCTGGGACCCATCAGGGAGGGTCTCGATGCCGCGGGGTTCGCCGAAATAGATGCCGCCGATCAGCTCGCGCACGATCATGATGTCCAGCCCGCGCACCAGTTCAGGCTTCAGCGAGGAGGCTTCAGCCAGGGCGTCGAACACTTTTGCCGGACGCAGATTGGCGAACACGGCGAGGTCCTTGCGCAGGCGCAGCAGCCCGGCCTCGGGGCGGATCTCGAACGGCACGGAGTCCCATTTCGGGCCGCCCACCGAGCCGAACAGCACGGCGTCGGCGGCGATGGCCTTGGCGACGGTGGCGTCGGTCACCGGCACGCCATGCGCGTCGATCGCCGCACCGCCGACCAGATCCTCAATCACTTCGAATCTTGCTTCGCTTCTGGCCTGCACCCAGTCCAGCACGCGCTTGGCCTGCGCCATCACCTCCGGGCCGATGCCGTCGCCGGGCAGGAGCAGCAGGGTCTTGGTGGTCGTCATGGATTCAAACTCCGTGGATAGACGGCCGCCAGGACTCTTCCTGGGCGCGGCGCGTTTCGAAACTGTCGATCGAAGGGGCATGGGCCATGGTGAGGCCGATATCGTCGAGCCCGTTGAGCAGGCAGTGCTTTCTGAACGGCTCGACCTGGAACGGGATCTGGCTGCCGTCCGGGCGCAGCACGATTTGCTTCTCCAGATCCACGGTGAGGCGGGCATTGGTGCCGAGCTTGGCGTCCTCCATCAACTGCTCGCAGATTTCCTTGGGCAGTACGACGGGCAGGACGCCGTTCTTGAAGCAGTTGTTGAAGAAGATGTCGGCGAAGCTCGGGGCGATGACGCAGCGTATGCCGAAATCCAGCAGCGCCCAGGGGGCGTGCTCGCGGGAGGAGCCGCAGCCGAAATTCTCGCCGGCCACGAGGATTTCCGCCTTGCGGTATTGCGGCTGGTTCAGCACGAAATCGGGCTTCTCCGCACCGTTCGAATCATAGCGCATGTCGGAGAACAGATTGACGCCCAGGCCGCTGCGCTTGATGGTTTTCAAAAAGCGCGCGGGGATGATCTTGTCGGTGTCGACATTCTCGATATTGAGCGGCGCGGCGATCGCGGTGAGTTCGGTGAATTTCTGCATCAGACCAGCTCCCTGACATCGGTGAGCGCGCCGGTGACGGCGGCGGCGGCGGCCATGGCGGGGGAGAGCAGGTGCGTGCGCCCGCCCGGCCCCTGGCGGCCCTCGAAATTGCGGTTGGAGGTACTGGCACAGCGCTGGCCGGGCGTCAGCTTGTCCGGGTTCATGCCCAGGCACATCGAGCAGCCCGCCTCGCGCCATTCAAAGCCGGCCTCGCGGAAAATCCGGTCCAGCCCTTCCTTCTCAGCCTGCTGCTTCACCAGGCCGGAGCCCGGCACCACCATGGCACGGACGGTCTCGGCCACGCGGCGGCCTTCCACCACTTTCGCGGCGGCGCGCAGATCCTCGATGCGCGAATTGGTGCAGGAGCCGATGAACACCACGTCGATCTTCGTGCCGGCCAGCTTCTGGCCGGGCGCGAGGTCCATGTATTTGAGCATTTGCGTCATCTGGGCGCGGCGGGACTCGTTGGGCTCGGCTGCCGGGTCCGGCACCAGGCCGGTGATCGGCACCACCGCCTCGGGCGAGGTGCCCCAGCTCACCTGCGGGATGATCTCGGCGGCGTTCAGTACCACCACCTTGTCGTAATGCGCGCCCTCATCGCTCGGCAGGGTCTTCCAGTACGCGACCGCGCGGTCGAAATCCGCGCCTTTCGGGGCGTAGGGGCGGCCCTTCACGTAAGCGAAGGTGGTCTCGTCCGGCGCCACCAGCCCGGCGCGGGCGCCGGCCTCGATGCTCATGTTGCAGATCGTCATGCGGCCCGCCATGTCGAGCGCGCGGATCGCCTCGCCGGCATACTCGATGACATGGCCATTGCCGCCGGCGGTGCCGATCTTGGCGATGATGGCGAGGATGATGTCCTTGGCGACGCAGCCGGCGGGCAGGGTGCCATCCACGCGGATCAGCATGTTCTTCGCCGGCTTCTGCAACAGGGTCTGGGTGGCGAGCACATGCTCGACCTCCGAGGTGCCGATGCCGAACGCGAGCGCGCCCAGGGCGCCGTGCGTGCTGGTGTGGCTGTCGCCGCAGACGATGGTCATGCCCGGCAGGGAAATGCCTTGTTCCGGCCCGATGACATGCACGATGCCCTGGCGCGTATCGGTCACGGGGATATAGGGCACGCCGAAGGCCGCGACGTTTTCCTCCAGCGTGTCCACCTGCAGCCGGCTTTCCGGCTCGGCGATGCCCTGGCTGCGGTCTTCGGTCGGCACGTTATGGTCGGCAACGGCGATGGTCGCATCCACGCGGCGCACCTTGCGGCCGGCGAGACGAAGGCCTTCGAAAGCCTGGGGGCTGGTGACCTCGTGCACCAGATGGCGGTCGATATAAAGGACGCAGGTGCCGTCTTCCATGCGCTCTACCACATGCGCATCCCAGATCTTGTCGAACAACGTTCGTGCCATCGCTTCTGTGCCTCCTCATGTAAAGGAAGGCCAGGGGGACGCTGTCCCCCTGGACCCCCTGCCAACGGCGGCGCCGTTGGATCC
>Ga0310813_10000020_pt1 | contig 135313 bp, 117 predicted proteins | sample YN3metagenome_FD_203086 | JGI IMG/M metagenome (GOLD analysis project Ga0310813, IMG submission 203086) | Soil microbial communities from experimental microcosm in Duke University, North Carolina, United States - YN3 | ecosystem: Engineered > Artificial ecosystem > Soil microcosm >... | reverse complement strand
GGTATTTAACGGTGGTACACTAGACACAGTAGCAACCTTCACCTTAAATGCAAATCGTGGCATTGCATTAACTGCAGCAGGTAACTTCTTAGTTGATCCTGCTACTACACTCACTTACAACGGTATTATCGCAGGCTCTGGTGCACTGAATAAATCAGGTACGGGTACACTGGTATTAGGTGGTGTCAATACCTATAGTGGTGCAACAAATGTCAGTACCGGTATCGTTAGCCTACAAAATGCAGCTGGCTTTGGTAGCTCTAGCCTTGTCACTGTATTAAATAATGCAGCTGTTGAAATTAATGGTTCTGGATTTAATATTGCTAATAACTTCGATATCGCAGGCACAGGTGTTTCTAGTAATGGTGTGATTCGTAATCTCGCTAATAGTAATACCATCTCAGGGACTATTGTGTTGTCTTCACCTGCTGCTATCGGTGTAGATGCGGATACACTCACCTTAAGTGGGGTTGTCTCAGGTACTGCGCTGAGTAAAAATGGGGCTGGCACCTTAGTATTAAGTGCTAACAATACTTACACCGGTACTACTAACGTGAATGCCGGTATTATCAGATTAAGTAATGCCGCTGGTTTTGGTGCTTCTCCTCTTGTGACTGTTGCAAATGGGACAGCTGTTGAAATCAATGGTAGTGGATTTAGTGTCACCAATAACTTCGATATCGCAGGCACAGGTATTTCTAATAATGGTGTGATTCGCAATCTCGCTAATAGCAATACCATCTCAGGCACGATTGCGCTCTCTTCTCCTGCAGCTCTCGGTGTTGATGCCGGCACATTGACCTTAAGCGGTGTTGTCTCAGGCACTGATCTTAGCAAAAATGGAGCGGGTACTTTAGTATTAAGTGGTAATAATACCTATACAGGTAGCACCACATTAAATGCTGGTACTTTAGCAATTGATACAGACTCAAGATTAGGTACAACACCCAGTTCTCCAACAATCAGCAGTTTAGTGTTTAACGGCGGCACATTAGAAACAACCGCAACTTTCACCTTAGATGCTAATCGTGGTATCACATTAAGTACAGCTGGTAATTTCTTCGTTGATCCTGCTACAACATTAACTTACAACGGTATTATCGCAGGTTCTGGTACATTGAATAAATCAGGCACCGGTACATTGGTATTAGGCGGTGCGAATAGCTATACAGGCAGTACAACATTCACTGCCGGCATTTTAGCAATCGATATAGATTCAAGACTAGGTGCAGCACCTGGTCTTCCAACACCAAGTAGCCTGGTATTTAATGGTGGTACCTTAGAAACCACCGCGACATTCACATTAAATGCGAATCGTGGCATTAACTTAGGCACAACAGGGAACTTCCTAATCGATCCTGCTACCACACTATCTTATAATGGCGTTATTGCAGGACCTGGTGCATTAAATAAATCAGGTACCGGTACATTGGTATTAGGTGGTGCTAATAGTTATACAGGCAGTACAACATTCGCTGCCGGCATCTTAGCAATTGATACAGATTCAAGATTAGGTGCAACACCAGTTTCTGCAATAGCAAATAGCTTGGTATTCAACGGTGGCACATTAGAAACCACTGCGACCTTTACCTTAAATGCTAATCGTGGCATTGCCTTAACTGCATCAGGGAACTTCTTAGTCGACCCTGCTACCACACTGACTTATAACGGCATTATCGCAGGTTCTGGAACACTCAATAAATCAGGTACAGGCACCTTAGTATTAGGTGGTGTCAATACTTATAGTGGTGCAACCAATGTCAATGTCGGTGAATTAGCTGCATCACATACTAATGCGCTGGGTGCCTCTAGCAGTATCACCGTTTCTAGTGGCGCTGCTTTACATTTACTCGTTAATAACTTAGTAAATAATAATATTATTCAGTTAAATGGTACAGGCATTGGAAATACGGGCGCATTAAGACTATCAGCCAATAATACAAATTTAAGCAATCCTATACAATTACAAAGTAATAGCAGTATTGCCGGTACTGGTACAGGATCATTTGTCTTCTCTGGTAATATCACAGGCACAAATGCCGGTCTCATCATTGATTTACCCAATGCTGGTGTTTCATTACCAGCAACAACACTGACAACAAGCGGTGATCTCTCTGCGACTGTTAACGGTCCTATTGTACAAACGGGCGCATTGACGATCCCAGGCACCGCTAGCTTTACCACCGGTGCAAGCCCTATTACCTTAACACAAAATAATGCCTTCACAGGTGTTGTCTCACTCAGCAATAGTGGTACAAATGATGTGGCACTTTACAACTCAACAGCACTCACATTAGGACTCGTAAATGTCGGACGAGATCTGACAGTCAATAGCCTATCGAGTATCGGACAAAATAGTACTGTGAATGCAAGAACACTGACAACCACATCAGTAGGCGGCACAGTCTTAACAAATGCTAATACCCTGACAAACTTCAATGCAAGCAATACAGGTGGTGGCAATATTTCCTTAATCAATACCACGCCCACACTCACTATCGTAGGATTGTCTCAATCTGGCAGTGGTAATGTTGATATCACCAACACAGGTGCACTAGCAACCGCTGCTAACATCACGTCACAAACTGGCGATATTACACTCACCACATTATCACCAGATAGTACGGAACGTACCCTCACAATTAATAATAACATTACAACAAATGGTGGCGCGATTACCGCAAAAGCCGCTAATAACACTGCTGGTACAGCAACTTCCCTCATTGTATTAGGTAATTTATCAACAGGCTCAGGTACAACCGGCGTATTGACATTAGGTGGTGGTCTTTCTCTGACTGGCACGCTCAATGCAGGGGCTAATAACATTGTGCTACAAGGTAACGGTTCAGATGTTACAATTAACAATGGCACATTCACACAGTCTGTTGAATTCTCTGTTGTAAAAGACCTCAATATATCAGGCAATATTAATGTAACAGGTAGTTTAAGTTTGGTAGGTGATAATCTCAATTCAGGCATAGGTGGTGTTATTTTACAATCTGGCGCAAATATTGTGGTAACAGGGGATCTTTTCGTACAGGGCAGTAGCGGAGTCATGGTCAGCGACCCAAGCATCGGCATTGATGTACAAAATGGGGCTACTGTCACAGCAGGAGGCAGTATCACCTTTGCAGGCAAGACTGCGCTGAACAATAATGTGATCACTGCTAATAACGGTACAACATTCACAGATCAAGTTGCATTACAAGGTAATGCAACAATTAATACAAATAACGCACCTATCAATTTCAATAATGGTGTACAAGGCCTTAATAATCTGACATTAGATGCCGGCAGTTTAGGTAATGTCACGTTCGATGGCACTTCAAATATCAATATATTTACCATTATCAACATGGGTGATTTTACAAACAATGGTGAAATCAACGCCGCTAGCCTCACACAACTGAGTGGCAACAATACATTCTTAGGGTTCAGTACATTAAATACTGGCGGTCCTGTGAGTATCACAGGCAATAACGTCACAGGTCACGTCAATGTAGGTTCTCTCTTTATCAATGTAAATACAGCTAATTTAATCGGAACCATTGGTGGTACAGGCGGTGCAGCTGCTGCTGCTAAAGTACAATTTACACATGGCGTACCGGGTACATTGTTCTTTAATGGTATTGATCTGGTGTTAGGACAAGTGATACCTGTACAAAATCTTGCACAGAATAGTCTCGTACAAACAAATGTCATTGCTAGCTTACTTTCTTACTATAACAATGGCGCAAGCTCTCAGAATGGTCAATCTCTCATAATAGATACCTCATTATTAGACACAATGTTTAATCAAAGCATAGCAAACACCATCCATAGCCTATCAGATATGCTTAATAGCTTCTCAGCACATAAAGGATTCCTAGGTAATCCACTGAGAAGTATCCCAATCAATCCACTAGAAGCTTATCTACCCATGATGACACTCAAGGAGATTCTATCTTCCCAAGAAAAAACATGGAATATTGGCGTACAAGCTGGCTTCATTATCCTGCTAGCACTTGGCTTGATTGCCTCCTTTATGAAACAATTACGAAAAGAAAAAAATGTCGAAGTGATACGTAAACACATACTAGAGACACAATCTCAATATCATGCGTTGATAGAATTACCATTCAAATTACGTACAGCCATTACTAATGTGATTGGATTTGCTAGTCTTTTACATCATGAATCTCACAGCTTGCCTGATGAAATGCCAGGGTATCTGAGAAATATATTAGCTGAAGTAGATAGCATACTCCCTATTGTCCAACATCTTTCCAAAACAGTGGCAATAGGTAATAGTAGAGTACAAGTACTATTACCTAATCAATTCTTATCTCTGACTTCATTTAAACTCAGAACGATTACGAACAACATCATTGGATTCACAGCGCTACTCTCTACAGACAATAAGCAAGTACTCACAAAAGTGCAACGTGACTATGTAACAAACCTAACAGCATCAACACGTGATATGGCAACATTAATCAATGAAATGCCTGATATCAGTGAAGCAGAAGGAGATACGCATATGATACCCTCCGCTAAGGCATTGATAAATGATCTCTCATTTCAATTAAGAACATCTGCAAATAATATCAAAGGATTTTCAGAATTGATGCAAACACAGTATGCAGATACAATGACACAAACACAAAAAGATTATATGGGTTATGTACTGCATAATTCAGATAATATATTAAAAATCATCTCAGATATGTCTATTCTCGGAAATGAAAGACTGCTTTCTTTCCCCGTCTATTCAGAAGATGACTTTTTGACCACATTATCTTTTGAACTGAGAGGCACCATTAATAATATTGTCGGGTTCTCTCAACTACTCATCATGGGCGAGGCAGGCGCATTAACCAGTGAACAACAAGTATTTTTAGAACATATTATACAAAGTTCACAGCAAGTGATGCAGATTGTTACCGTAAGATTGTAAAGCATCTTCCATTATCATAAGATGGATACATTACACTTTGAGATGGAATATGGGATGGAAGTCATTGACATTATTGCAAGCTTACTCACTTTAACTGTGCTGGAAATTTTATTAGGAATCGATAACCTCATTTTTCTCACCCTATTATCTCAACGGCTACCCCAAGAAAAACGAGCAAAAGCTTGCCAAATAGGTCTTTCGTTAGCATGGATGACAAGATTATTGTTGTTATCAACCGCACTGATTATCACTAAGTTGAATCAACCATTATTTTCATTCAATGATTTTTCGTTTTCATTTCGTGATTTATTTCTAATTTTAGGTGGTTTATTTTTATTAGCAAAATCCACGCAAGAAATTCATCACGAGTTAGAACCTGAGAAACAAGAAGCGACTGTCAAACTGAAATTTCCTTCTTTCCGCAGCGTCGTACTACAAATTGCTATTTTAGATATCATTTTTTCACTAGATAGTGTATTAACCGCGGTTGGTCTCACACAATCCTTTTTAATTATGGCATCCGCGATCACCATTGCTATTTTATGCATGATATTTGCGAGTCGCACCTTGAATCGTTTTCTCGAGAAACATCCAACCCTAAAAATGTTGGCACTCGTTTTCTTAATACTGATTGGTACTGTCTTGGTTGCAGATGGTTTTGGATACCATCTTCCACGCGCTTACATTTACTTTGCAATGGCTTTTTCTCTCTCGGTCGAAGGGCTGAATATCATCAAGCGTGAGAGACAATAGTAAGAAATGTTCATTATTTGAACATGTTATATGTTATTGCTGCATATAAGGCGTTGGCACGACGTAAAATTATAAAAAAACCCTATTGATTCTATTCGCATCATAGCATAAAGTGTGTGGTTGGACTGTACTTGGTTTATTTCTTTGATATAGACCAATTATGTCCAGAGTAAGTTTTTATTAACGTTATAATGAAGGTAGGTGTGTAATGGCAGAACGTGAAAGGGGTACCGTAAAATGGTTCAACACTGAGAAAGGCTTTGGCTTTATTCAGCGAGATAAGGGTGAAGATGTATTCGTACACTTCAAATCTATCTCTGCTGAGGGCTATAGATTCCTGACTGAAGGCCAAAAAGTTGAATTCACGGTAATCAAAGGCCAGAAAGGGCTACAAGCGGAAGATGTTAAAGTTGTTGAGTAACTTATTAACAGAAAACTGAAGCTTCAGAAAAAAAACAACCCACTCGACAGAGTGGGTTGTTTTTCAGATGGCAACTGTTCTAGGCAAAAATTGTGTTCTCTTGATTAGACACGTCTATTTTGTGTTTTATTCGATCAGACAACTCACACATTTGAATCGCAGCGTGAGCATATTTCTCTCCAATGTGTCCTTCCTTGCCACCTAGGCGATCCCAAGCTTGTTCTTCATTATCAACAGTTAGGACAGCAAAAATAACTGGCATATTGTATTCCAGCATCACCTGTTGGCAACCCTGGCTGACTTGCTCACACACATAACGGTAATGATCCGTTTCACCACGAACAACCGCACCCATGCAAATAATCGCATCATACTGTGTTGACTGCGCCATCCATTGTGCGGCTAACGGAATCTCAACAGCACCCGGCACTTTAACAACATCAATCTGTGATGCTGGTACACCTGCCTGCGCTAATCCACGGCAAGCACCCTGATATAGCTCAGTTGTGATGTCCTGATTAAACTCACTTACAATAATAGCAAATCGATACGGCATCATATTAATATCCTTCTAAGTCAATTGTATGGTCTAATTTTTTTCTTTTAGTTGATAAGTAAAATAAATTTTTATCTTGGTGAAAAGAAGGCAACGGCTCTTGTTGAACACAAATACCGGATTTTTCTAATTCTGATATTTTTTGAGGGTTATTTGTTAATAAACGCACGTGATTAATATGAAAATAACGTAAAATATTTGCTACCATATAATAATCACGTGCATCCACAGGTAATCCCAATTGTGTATTAGCTTCCACTGTGTCAAACCCTTGTTCTTGTAGAACATAGGCCTTTATTTTGTTAAATAACCCAATACCACGTCCTTCCTGATTTAGGTAAATGAGTATACCGCCTTCCTTGCTAATTCTTTTTAAAGAATGGTGTAGTTGATCATAGCAATCACACCGCTCGGATCTAAATAAATCACCTGTTAAACAAGAAGAGTGCACGCGTGCTAGCATCGGTTGACGCGTTGAAACAGGCGTTTTTTTAAAAACCACGTAATCATGCCCAAGACTATCTCTGACGACTGTCATCGGCAAATCACCATACTCTTGTAAAGGCAATTGTGTTGTGACTTCGCTCACAATATGGTTTTCATGTTGTAGACGATAAGCAACAATATCATTGATCGACAACTTCTTAATACCATGTGTCACAGCAAACGTCTCTAATGCCTTACCTCGTGCCATGGTGCCATCTGCATGCATTACTTCACATAAAACAGCAGCGGGTTGTAATCCTGCTAGGCGAACTAAATCAACTGATCCTTCTGTATGCCCGCGACGCTCTATCACACCACCGTCTTTTGCACGTAAGGGGAAAACATGGCCAGGCTTTACCAGATCACCTGGTGTGACAGATTGATGAATTGCTGCTTGTATTGTCTTCACACGATCTGCAGCAGAAACCCCTGTGGTAATGCCTTCTTTAGCATCAATCGGCAAGGCAAAAGGCGTGCCACGTGAGCTTGTATTTTCGCTATCTGGCACCATCATCGGTAAATCCAATTTGTGCAGTTGCGATGCCGTCAGAGATAAACAGACAATACCCGTGCTGTGATGAATCATGAAGGCCATTAGCGCTGGCGTCACTAATTCAGCAGCCATAATTAAATCACCTTCATTCTCACGATCAGGATCGTCAGTTAAAATAATCATCTTTCCTTGCCTTAAATCTTCTAAGGCCAATTCAACACGATCACATTCACATTGAAGACTATGCGTTTTTGTTTGCATCATTAGATCCTCTTAACAGTTTTTCTATATATTTTGCCATCATATCGACTTCTATGTTGACCCTTTGCCCAACCTGATAATGCTTTGTGATGGTGACAGCCTGTGTATGTGGAATAAAGGTGACTGTTACCCAAGAAGGTGCATGTTCAATAATGGTGATACTCATACCATCAATTGTGATATAACCTTTTTTAATCACATACCGGTACAAATCAGAAGGGATGTTGATTTTACATAACCAGGCACCGTCATCATCTTTTTGCAAATCGACAATCTGACCTGTGGCATCCACGTGTCCTTGTACCATATGTCCGCCAATACGTGCGTCTGCCTTTAAAGAACGCTCCAGATTCACCGCTTGACCAACTTGATAATGATCGAGTGTTGTTAACTTCAGTGTTTCTGGCACCGCTGTAAAATGCAATTCTGTATCCATCAGACGCGTCACTGTTAAACAAACACCATCTACAGCAATACTGTCTCCTATGCAAATATCATTGCAAGGCACTTCGGATTGAATCACAAAACACTTACATCCTTGTTGCGATTCAATGTGATTCACAATACCAATACCTTCAACAAGACCGCCAAACATTACATCCCCTCCCTTGTTGCAGTAAAATGAAAATCTGACTCTAATCGCCCTGATAAATGGAGTTGTAAGGCTTGCTTTTTCATCGCATCACCAATCAAATACGGCGCAACATACACATGCGATTTTTGAATGCTATTCTCTTTGATAAATTGATCTCGGAGATTTTGCCCACCTTCTAGTAAGATACTGGTGACGCCACGCTCTCCCAACATCAATAACAGTTGCTTGATATCAATCCGACCCCTGTCATCAGCAGACAACACAACCAACTCCACAAAGGGAGGCACATCAAAAGACTGCGATGTCACAATCATTGTTTTACCAGGCAAGCTTTCTGAAAAGAGCGTGAGTGTTAAGGGTAGGGGACGTGTTGTGATAATGATGCGCATCGGTTGTTTCACATGCTCTTCTTGGCTAAACCGTACCGTTAACATCGGATTATCATAGCGTGCTGTATTTGCACCGATGATAATCGCATCGACTTGTTGACGTAAGTGATGTGTATAATGCTGCGCAGCCGATCCTGAAATATCTCGTGTATCCTGTGCGTGTGTGATTGTCTTACCATCTAAGGACATAGCCCATTTTGCAAAAACAAAAGGCGTGCGATTCTTAATATAATGAAAAAATATCTCGTTTAATTGTACAGCTTGTGTTTCGCATAGACCGATATCAACGGCAATGCCAGCAGCCTGTAGTGCCAATATCCCTTTGCCACCCACTAGGGGATTCGGATCGACAGTGGCAACATATACTTTCTGAATACCGGCTTGAATGAGCACTTCTGTGCAGGGTGGGGTTCTCCCCTGATGGCAACAAGGTTCTAGTGTGACATAAGCCGTCGCCCCTTGTGCTTGTTGACCAGCCTCATCAAGTGCCAGACGTTCAGCATGTGGCTCGCCTGCGCGTTGATGAAAACCCGTGCCAACAATCGTACCTTCTTTGACAATCACACAACCTACCATGGGATTAGGGGAGACAGTACAACGACCGTTCTCTGCTAACGTCAAAGCGAGTTGCATATAATGTTGGTGATCTATTGCATTCATGTGACAGACTCTATTGCCCCTATTTATTCAGGGCAATACAGATCACACAACGCACAGGCATGCCGGTTAGGCGCCCATTAAAGGTGACTGCTATCTTCTTCTATCCGGACTATACCGTCGGCTTTGGCTTATTACCAAATCTGCTGACCTTTTCTTTCGAAAAGCGCTCGCGGGCTCCCTTATCAGCTAAAAACCATAAGGCTACCGCCGGTAGGGAATTACACCCTGCCCTGAAGATCATCATTAACATAAACCTTGTTTAGGAACATGTCAACTGAGACATTTTTTTATTTCATTTCTTTAAAAATAACGATATGATTTTACGCAGGATTACCACCCAGAAGGACAGGGGAACATGAAGAATATCTTTAAAAATCATCCCAATAGCGTTGGCGAAACTTATGTCCAGCATTTGGGCTGCGCTTGTGGTATTGCAGCTAATATGCTGCTTGCTGGGTTCGCGTGCCTTATCCATGGTATTTTCCCTTTTTTGTTCAAAACAACAGCAAGCGACCGGTTGGTTAAAACCTTACATGGCATTGTAGAACGTACACCTTGCAACCAAGAACACTATATCGCCTTATCACAGTTGATAGAAGAAAAATCCCAGTCACATACTGATTGAAAAGACTCGCTTATCCGCGCATCATCGTCATACTAAAATCTAAAATAACGATGGAAGCCATCAAAAATGGTCATTGCATTCGCTGCCACACAAGAATTGCCTGCTTATACGGTCAAAAAGCACCGCCTTGCACGGTCTGTCAAATTAAAGGCAACAAAAGAACGGGGACTGGAAGTGATTGTGCCATACCGCTTCAATCTAAAGAAACTGCCTGCTATTTTACAAGACCATCGCGCATGGATTGAGCAGCATATCGCCCTGATTGAAAGAAAAGAAACCATTTCATTGCCGACAGATATCACGCTCGCCATGCTCGATACCACATGGAAGATACATTATATGCCTTGTGAAACGAGACAATACCTCATGGAAAGACCCCATGCAGAATTGGTTCTACTGGGGAAACAAAATGAGATAACTGCTAGGAAAGCATTACTCAGGTGGGTAAAAAAGCAAGCAGAAAGGCATTTAAGACAGCAGCTTTACACAATCAGCCAAGAAACACAGCTTCCTTATCATGATATCTGTATACGAGATCAGCGTACCATTTGGGGAAGTTGCACTGCCAACTGGCTAATTAACTTAAATTACAAGCTAATCTTTTTACCCATGCCATTAGCCAGGTATGTCATGATCCATGAACTTTGCCATACCATACACCTCAATCATTCTCCTGAATTTTGGGCGCTTGTCGCAACACATGACCCGCTTTGGAAAACCCATAAAGCAGCACTTAAAGAAGCTGATCGATTTATGCCGGCGTGGCTAACTTAAGGCTTCCACTTCATATAAAATTTGCTACACTGGGTATTGGCTCATGAGACATAAGGAATTGTATGAGAAAGTTACTGATTCTCCTGGCTGTATTATTCACCCCTGTCGCCTGGGCACTGCACACTGATGGTGCAGAGCTCAACCTAAACAAAGTCTCTCTTTCACTACATGCTGAGCAATGGCTCACGACAAAAACAGCCACCGTGAATATCACGGCTAATGCAACCGTTGCCGACCAAGGGATTGAGAAGGTGCGAGGCGATATTTTATCAAAGCTACAACAAATTGTACCCGGCGCCCAATGGCATATCCTTTCTTTTAGCCGGCAGCAAGACCAATCTGGTCTGGAAAGCATTCAGCTCGTTGCACAAGCACGCTTAGAGCAAGCTGACTTAAATGGACTACGTAACAAAACAAAATCGATCAGTAAAGCAGGGGAGACCTATACTATTGACAGTATAGAGTTCAACCCAAGCCAAGAAGAAATGCTCGCAGCGAGTAACACATTAAGAGCGAATATCTATCAACAAATCAAATCCGAAATAGAGGTGCTTAACAAAAGCTATCCTGATCAAAAATTCTTTTTACATCGTGTTGACTTTGCCGCTGCTTTTGCCATGGCGCCTATGATTAATATGGCCGTCGGTACAACGAGGAAAATGGATTTGACACCACCACCTACGCCCATTGGCAACAAAGCAGAGTTAACAGCAGCCGTAGAAATTGCCTCAACAACATAAGGAAATCGAGATGAAGACATTAGTCAGTATCGTGTGTTTACTACTTTATAGCTTCCTATTAACAGGATGTGCGACTGATAATCCAAATACACCGGGACTACAGGATTATAATATGAGATCTCAACCCACTGGGGGACAAGACGCAGCGATGGCTGCTGCAAAAACCTACTAATAAAACGTAAGGACTGCTAAGAGGTGGATCATCCCTATAGAACGGTAGTGTTGTATGTTACGAAAAAATGGATGCTTTGCTTTATAGCAAGCATCCTGTATTTGCTCATGCTAACAGGGTGCATGGTCGGACCAAACTTTCACGCACCCCGTTCGCCCCATGTGAGTCGCTACACAGAAACACCGCTCCCGCATCAAACAGCTCATACGGCGCACGCTGGATCCGCAGGTAAATCGCAGGTTTATGAAATAGGCAAAGACATGCCTGAGATATGGTGGTCATTATTTCATTCGCCTGCATTGAATCGTTTGGTGCAAGCAGGGATTGATCATAATCCTAATTTAAGCAGATCTTATGCCACGTTACGAGAAGCACAGGAAGTCTTAAATGCGCAGATTGGTAATTCATTCTTTCCTGCTTTTGATGCTAACCTTGGCGCAACACGTCAACGCTTTCCGGGCGCTTCGTTAGGCGGTAATGTTGTGCCCTCTACACTCTTTAATTTGTTCAATGCTTCTGTGAGCGTGTCCTATACACTCGATGTCTTTGGCGGCGCAAGAAGAGAAACAGAAAGCTTAATGGCACATGTGGAACGTCGACGTTTTGAACTCATTGCTGTTTACCTCACATTAACCTCTAATATCGTGACAACAGCGATTACCATGGCATCGTTAGAATCACAAATTAAAACAACACAATCACTCATTACAGCAGAAGCAGAGCAATTAGCGATTATTAAGAAACAATATCAAGAGGGTGGTGTGTCGGCTGAAAATGTACTCTCACAACAAACCTTACTTAACCAAACACAGGCCAGTTTACCACCGTTACAGAAGAGTCTCTCCCAAACCAAACATTCTCTCTCTGTGTTAGTGGGTGAATTTCCGAATGAACCATTGCCTGACATCAGCCTAGAGAAATTGGTATTACCCGCGCGCATTCCAGTTAGTTTACCCTCTCAATTTGTGAGACAAAGACCAGATGTACGTGTTGCAGAAGCGGAGATGCATTCAGCTTGTGCATTGGTAGGTGTGGCTACAGCAGACCTCTTTCCTAAGTTCAATCTCAGCGCAGGGGATGGTTGGCAGTCTACGGTTGCTTCCACGCTTATTCGTCCCAGCAATAAATTTTGGTCTATTGGCATACAGTTGCTGCAACCTATTTTCCACGGTGGTGCTTTGCTAGCACATCGCCGTGCAGCCATCGCTGTCTTTGATCAAACAGCAGCGCAATACCGGGAAACATTGCTGCAAGCTTTTCAAAATGTGGCTGACAGTTTGCGCGCATTAGAAACAGATGCAAGAACGTTTAAGGGATTAAAAGAAGCCGAACTAGCTGCAAAAAATAATCTTTCTTTAACGAGAAAACAATACATACTGGGTGGCGTTAACTATCTCGATTTATTAAATGCACAAGTGCAATACCAACAAATTGTGATTAGTCGCATACAGGCGCAAGCCACGAGATATAACGATACGGTTGCACTTTTCCAATCATTAGGTGGTGGCTGGTGGAATCGATCACAAGGGTTTTGTAAAGATAGTAAAGATTTAAGAGAAGAATGCTTACCTGGGTAGAAGAGGTCAATAATGGATGCGCAACATAAAAAACAGATGAAAAAGATGCTATTGATCGTCGGCATCTTATTTAGTGTTATTTTTATCTATAAAGGCATTTCGCATTTATTGAGCAAACATTATTTTGCAACCCTCTCCAGAGCTGTGACAGTTTCCACCACCACTGTTAACTATGCAGACTGGCAACCGAAAATAAAAGCCGTTGGCAATACAGTGCCCGTTTTAGGCGTTAACATTACAACAGAATTAGCTGGGATGGTAAAAACAATTTATTTCACGCCTGGTGACTTTGTACAAAAAGGCACTGTATTGGTACAGCTCAATGCCGATACTGAGATAGGGCAATTACATGCCCTCATCGCGCAAGCTGCTGTTGCAAAAATCACGTGGGATAGGGATCAATTACAATATAAAGCACATGCGGTAAGCAAACAACAGGTTGATACAGATGAATATAATTATAAAAATTTAGTCGGACAAGTTGAGGGTCAAACAGCAACTGTTGCAAAGAAAACCATCACAGCACCTTTCACAGGCAGGCTAGGTATATCGGTAGTATATCCTGGACAATATTTAAATGTTGGCGACACCGTCACAACATTACAAGCACTTGATCCCATTTATGTGAATTTTTATGTGCCACAACAAAATATCAGCATGCTGAGTATTGGTGAGCACGTCACCATGACTGTTGATAGCTTTCCAAATAAAATATTTAACGGCACCATCACAACAATTGAACCCATTCTACAAACACAAACAAGAAATGTGCAGGTACAAGCAACGATTCCTAATCCTGACTTATTGCTAAAACCGAATATGTTCGCTTATATCGAGATTGATACGGGCACACCACAAAAATATCTCACCTTGCCACAAGCAGCGATTACTTATAACTCTTATGGTGATTTGGTTTATATCGTCAATCAAAAAGATAAAGATGATAAAAAATCTGCATTGGTTGTCAAACAATCATTCGTCACCGTGGGTGAAACACGTGGAGATCAAACAACGATTTTAAAGGGCTTAAAAGCAGGCGATGTTGTTGTAACCAGTGGTATGCTAAAACTAAAAAACAATAGCGAAGTCAATATCAATAACAGTGTGTTACCATCTTCTAACCCAAATCCACAGGTAGCGAATGAAAAATAAACAACTAACAGATCTTTTCATTAGGCGGCCTGTGCTAGCAACCGTCATTAGCTTATTGATTTTAGCTATGGGATTACGTGCTATTTTTTCCTTACCTGTGATGCAATATCCTTTTACAGAGAATGCGCAAATCACCGTTTCAACAGCCTATACAGGTGCAGACCCAGCGTCTATTGCTGCTTTCATCACAACACCTTTAGAAAACTCCATTGCACAAGCCAATGGGATTGATTATATGACTTCCAGTAGTACTGCGAATTTCAGCACCATCCTCGTGAATTTATTATTAAACTATGATCCACTGAAGGGTCTCTCTGACGTTAATACAAAGGTCAATGCTGTCTTAAATCAATTACCCAAAAGCGCGCAATTACCTGTGATTACTGTCGCTGTTGGGCAAACGATTGATTCCATGTATATCGGTTTTTATAGCCCTATCTTGCCGGATAATGATATTACAGATTATCTCATTCGCGTTGTACAACCTAAATTACAAGCCATTAATGGCGTACAGGTTGCAGAACTCATTGGACAACGTCAATTTGCCTTACGCGCCTGGTTAGATCCTGTCAAATTATCGGGTATGAACTTGACACCAGCAGAAGTGGCAACTGCCATGGGAAATAACGATTTTATTTCAGCTGCTGGGAGAACAGATGGTAACACCGTTATCCTTAATTTTACAGCAGATACCAATTTATCGACCGTCGAACAATTTAAAAATCTCGTTTTAAAACAGAGTCAGGGCGCTATCGTCAGGTTAAAAGATGTAGGAACAGTCGATTTAGGGGCGCAGAATTATAATTCAGCTGTTAGTTTTGATGGAAAGGCTTCTGTTTACATTGGCATTAAAATATCACCAACAGCTAACCTATTGAGTGTCATTAATCAAGTAAAATCCATGTTCCCAAGTATTCAATCAGAACTGCCAGAAGGACTCCACGCTAAAATTGTCTATGATGCCAGTGATTATGTGAATAGTTCTATCAGAGAAGTGATTAAATCTTTATTGGAAGCATTTTTCATTGTCTCCATCGTTATTTACTTGTTTTTAGGCTCATTACGTTCTGTTTTTATTCCCTTAATCGCGATTCCGCTTTCAATTATTGGTACATTTTTTATTATGCTCGTTTTACATTACTCTATCAATTTACTCACACTGCTTGCTTTGGTTCTTGCCATTGGTCTGGTCGTTGATGATGCGATTATTGTTGTAGAGAATGTGCAACGACACATGGAAGAAGGGAAAACAGCTTTTCAAGCTGCTATCCTAGGCGCAAGAGAGCTCACAGGACCTATTGTTGCCATTACGGTGGTACTCATTGCCGTTTATCTGCCTATTGGATTTATGGGTGGACTAACAGGCGCATTATTTACAGAATTTGCTTTTACCTTAGCAGGCGCTGTCACTGTCTCTGCTGTGATTGCCTTAACACTTTCTCCAATGATGTGTTCTACGATATTAAAGAATGTGGAGAAATCGACCACAGGACTGATTCACTTTGTTGACGAACAATTTGAAAAATTACAACATCGTTATGAACAGACACTACATCATGCCTTGGATGCTTTACCTGTAACAGCTGTCTTTGCCGTCATTATTCTTTCAAGCAATTATTTTTTATTTATTACGTCAAACACGGAACTAGCACCACAAGAAGACCAGGGCATCATCATGGCACAGGTCAATACACCCGCAAATGCGTCTCTCTCAGAAACCCATATTGCTGGCAATGAAGTTTATAAGATCTATAAGAAATATCCAGAAACCATGCAAGTTTTTCAGATCGATGGTACAAACAATAATCTTAATTCAAGTATTGTGGGTATGGTATTGCGACCCTGGGATCAACGAACGCAAACATCTAACCAACTACAACCCCTTGTGCAAGATCAACTTGACACCATTGCTGGTGCAAAAATTGCGGCTTTTCAGCTACCTTCGCTACCAGGTGGTGGTAGTGGACTGCCTATACAATTCGTTATTACAACAACACAAGACTTCAATAACCTGAATATTGTTGTGCAATCCCTTTTACAAAAAGCTTATGCCAGCGGTTTATTTATGTATCTGGATCCTGATTTAAAACTTGATCAAGTTCAAGCGACGATAACGCTGAATAGAGATAAAGTATCTGAATTAGGCCTCAACATGAGAGATATCAGCAATGTACTTGGTGCAGCACTGAGTGAGGGTTATATCAATTACTTTAACTTTGCCGGTCGATCGTATCAAGTCATTCCACAAATGATTCGTAAGGGCAGAATCAATACCGATGAAATACTGAATTATTATATCAAAACTATCACAGGGGATAGTGTCCCTTTATCAACGGTTGCAAAAATAAAAACAACCGTTGTGCCTGAATCCATTAATCATTTTCAACAATTAAATTCAGCCACGATTTCTGCTATTGCTTTTCCGGGTATTACAATGGGTGATGCCCTAGGGACATTGAAAAAATTAGCCAATGAAACACTACCTGATGGTTATAGTATCGATTATGCGGCACAATCTCGGCAATATATACAAGAAGGTTCTGCGCTCATTCTCACTTTCTTTTTTGCACTGATTATTATTTTCCTTTCTCTTGCTGCATTATTTGAAAGCTTTAGAGACCCACTTATTGTGTTAATCAGCGTGCCGATGTCAATTTGTGGCGCGATGATTTTCGTGAGTTTAGGGATTGGTGGCGCAACCGTGAATATTTACTCAGAAGTGGGTCTTGTCACACTGATTGGTCTGATCAGTAAGCATGGTATTCTGATTGTGCAATTTGCTAATGATTTGCAAACAGCCGGTAAAAGCAAGCGCGAGGCTATCCAAAGCGCTGCTGCTATACGATTGCGTCCCATCCTCATGACAACAGCTGCCATGGTGCTTGGTGTGATCCCGCTAATTCGCGCAACAGGGGCAGGGGCGTTATCTCGTTATAATATTGGATTAGTCATCGCAACAGGGATTTCAATCGGCACATTATTTACTTTATTTGTTGTCCCAGCTATGTATATGATATTAGCTGAGGATCACGCGCACAAACGTGCACTGGATGAAGACATACCGGAAACAAGTCCCGAGGGAATATGATGAAAAAAATGAGAAAAATTTGCCTGATGCTATTATTTTCTTTTTATTGCCAAGCAGGGTACAGCTTTAATATGAGCTTTCTTAACGATTCTGCAACGGCTAACTTCACGGCAGCAGATTGGACGATGTTGGATCTTGCTTCTGAAAAAGCACTGAGCCAGTATCCCAACGGCAAAAAACTATCTTGGAAAAACCCCAAAACAGGCAACCATGGCTTTGTGCAACCCCTCAGCACATTTACAAGAAATGGTATGAAATGCAGAATGCTGCTGATCTTCAATGAAGCCAACTACCAAAGCGACAAATACCAATTCTCTTTTTGTCAGTATGGTAGTACGTGGAAAATAGCCGACTAGACTAGGGTCTGTTGACAATTCTACTATGCTGGCTGAATTTCTCTGATTTCCTGCGCTAGGCTACACTTGACCCTCCCATACAAACCATGCGACCATCCTCCGTTTCTGCCTGTCTATTTATATGGAGACATTTTGAGATGACGACCTCTACAATCACATTACAAACCAACCAAGGCCAGATTGTTATCGCGCTTGATACGAAAAATACGCCTAAAACAGCTGAAAATTTTTTAAATTACGCAAAAAATGGTTTTTATGAGGGTACGATTTTTCACCGCGTTATCGACGGTTTTATGATCCAAGGTGGTGGTTTTAATCAGGAAATGGTGCAAAAAAAAGTCAATCCGCCCATTCAACATGAAGGTTCTGCTGCTAAAGACAATAAAAACAAGCGCGGCACAGTTGCAATGGCCAGAACATCTGATCCGCATTCAGCAACCGCTCAGTTTTTCATCAATGTTGTTGATAATGCTTTCTTAGATCACAAGTCAGAAACACCAAATGGGTGGGGTTATTGTGTGTTTGCTAACGTCATTGATGGTATGGACGTTGTTGATAAAATAAAAAAAGTACCCACAACAACACGTGGGGGACACCAAGATGTGCCTGTTGAACCAATCATCGTTGAGAAAGTACTCATCGGCGAAGTAGAAAACACAAGCTGTTCCACCACTTAAATAAAGTAGTACTTATGGATCGCAATGCCTTAAATCTTCCTATTCTCATTTCGCTGGTGATTGGGAGCATGATCGGAACAGGTATTTATATTTTACCTGCTTCCTTAGCAGAGTATGGCACCATGGCATTGTATGCCTGGGTGTTGACTGCCGTTGGCGCCACTTTTCTTGCACTGACTTTTGCTCACCTGAATAAGCGATTTCCTAAGACCGGTGGACCCTATGTCTATTGCCATGAGGCCTTTGGGCACTTAGCGGGCTTCTTAGTTGCCTATACGTATTGGGTGAGCAATCTCGTCTCCATTGCAGGTATTACCGTCTCTTCTGTCAGTTATCTCGGGTTTATCACACCGATATTAGATGCAAACACACCGCAATATCACCACGGTATCACGCTTTGTGTTGAATTAGGGTTTATCTGGTTTTTTACCCTCATTAATATTATTGGTATACATACTGCTGGCGTTGTGCAGTTGCTTTTAACGATCTTGAAACTGATGCCTTTGTTGATCATTACCTTATTGGGTATGGGGTACATCCATATACAACATTTTCACACCTTTTCACAATTGCAAACGACTTCTCCTTTTCATGCACTCAACAGTGCAGCTGCGCTAACATTCTGGGCATTTATTGGATTAGAAGTAGCGACAATACCAGCTGAAAATACACATGGTTTTAAAGATATTTACCGCGCTACGGTTTATGGCACAATGATTGCTTCACTGATTTATATTGCCAGCACAATTGTATTGATGGGTATGTTGCCCGCTGAACAGTTAAAACATTCACAATTCCCCTTTGCTGATGCCGCCACCATACTCTTTGGGTCGCATGCTGCTGTTGTGATTGCCTTATGTGCCGTTATTTCTGGCCTGGGCGCACTTAATGTCAGTATTTTAGTGCAAGGTCAAATTGTGTTTGCAGCAGCTCGGGACAAATTATTCCCTTCGTATTTCACAAAATTGTCTCAACATGACGTGCCTATTGCAGCGCAATTACTGTCTTCTGCACTTGTCTCACTGTTCCTCATTGTGACAACAACATCGTCTTTATTAAAACAATTTAACTACATTGCTTTACTGGCTTCTTTGTTCACGTTGTTGACTTATTTCGCAACGACCTTAGCAGAGTTACGATTTTTGATAAAAGACAAAAAAGCCAAAGCGTGGTCTGCTTTATTAAAAAACAAGTCTTTCTATATTGCGTGTACCGCGGCAATTTATGCTGCGTGGATGATACTGCATTTTAGCGAAGCAAATATCTTACTTTCCTTTGTCGCAATTTGCGCCGCCGTACCCGTCTATTATCTTTTACCTAAGAAAACGTAAAAATTACTTAAATATCAATGAATTAATTTGATCTTCCGTCAAAGAAAAGAGTCAGATATCGCTCTCTTGAGCCGATTAATTGGTTTAATCGGCTCATGGTAATGCTATTTTTTGAGCCGATTAGGTGTTATAATCGGCTCATGGTGCTAAAATATAATTGGCAAAAATCAGATTGGCCAGCGTTTCGATATGACTTATCCGTCATCAATGAAGCGCTATGTGCTGTTTCAGAAAAAACGGGTCTTATCAGTGGCAAGCTAACGCATCTGTCTGAAGAACTGCGAACCGAAACGCTGATTAGCTTCTTGGTGGAGGAGGCTGTTAAAACGTCGAAAATTGAAGGTGAGTATATTAACCGCATTGATATCAGGTCATCCATTAAAAACAAGCTGGGATTAAATAAAATAATTATTCCTGTACATGATAGACGAGCAAAAGGTATTGCAGAGCTCATGATTGATGTACGAAATACATTTAAAGAACCGCTTAGCGAATACAAGTTATATGCTTGGCATGAAATGTTGTTTGGTGGCTTTCTCAACCCTGCGTTACAGATAGGATGTTGGCGTACAGGCGATGAGCCTATGGAAATTATTTCTGGATATTATGGTAAGAAAACAATGCATTATGAAGCGCCACCTTCTGAAGACGTTCCTAAAGAGATGAAAAGATTTATTCATTGGTTCAATAACACATCGCCTGATAAACCCGAAGCAATTAAATTTGCACCAGTTCGAGCGGCTATTGCACATTTGTATTTTGAAAGTATTCATCCATTTGAAGATGGTAATGGTAGGATAGGCCGAGCAATTGCAGAAAAGGCTTTGTCCCAAGGTTTTGGGTATCCTGCTATGCTAAGTTTATCTCGGACTATCGAAGCCAATAAAAAAGCCTATTATTCAACATTACACTCGGCTTCCCAATCAAACGAGATTACTGCTTGGATACAATATTTTGTAGATACGATATTAAGTGCACAGATTTCAGTTGAGGAGCAAATTAATTTTATTCTGAAAAAATCAATATTTTTCGATCGTTATCAAAATGATCTCAATGAACGCCAAATCAAAGTATTGCGACGTATGATGCACGCTGGCATTAAAGGATTTGAAGGTGGCATGAGTGCGAAAAAGTATATGTCAATCACGGGTATATCTAAAGCAACCGCAACACGTGACTTGCAGCATCTGTTGCTGATTAATGCATTCAAGCAAATTGGGAGCGGACGCAGTGTGCGGTATGAGTTGAATTTCAGTGACTTATAATTTAACAGGAATGTAGGTTGATGGAAAATGAAGGGGAAAAGTATGATGCGATTGCGAAAAGGTTCGCTAACATGCGGGATTCTTTCTACATGGAGCATTAATGCCAGTATCAGTATTTTATGAGTATTAGTATCATGCGATCACCGTGTGGTACAAAAATATGCAAACTGCTTGCTTTCTAGGTAACACAACCATACAATGTGACACGTCAATATATTGTTAACTCTATAAATTTTAAACTTGCAACACAAACATGGGATTGTTGGCGGAAAATAAACACAAAATGAAATGGAAGTTTATCCCTACATGCAAGGAGTAGTGATGTTATGCATAGAAAAGATTTAGATCCTCTCGAGCAATATCATGTGGATGAGGTATCTTCAGATGAAGGTATTGAAATAGAAGCAGAGAAAGTAGATGGATTTTTCAAAAAAATTATTGAGCATTTTGGGCATGATAATTTGAAGCGACAGAAAAAGCTTGCGTTTGTTATTGTAACACACACGCTACCAACTTTACCAGCATTTTTACTTGCTATAGTAAAGTATTTTAATGACGCATACTTTGCTGACGCGTATATTGCACGAGTCATTCTTAAAAGCTCAGAAAAAGATAAAAAAACACTTAGGTATATAAAAAAGAAAAAGAAAGATTTAGAATATAAGAGCTTTCTTGAAGAATATAATGTAAAAAAAGAAGATTTACGCGATTTTCCTGATTTTGAATTGGATCATATTTTCTCTAGTTTTAGAACACAGGAAGATCAATGTATTATCATGGATATTGGAGGTTACTTTGCTTCAAAAAATTGTTTAAAGCTTTTGGAAGAAAAGTATAAGGAAGGAAAATTACTTGGTATTGTTGAGGATACTGAAAATGGACAGCAAAAATATGAAAAAAGTCTGAAAGAAATTCCTGTCACTTTCCCAATTTATTCGATAGCACGGAGTCAACTGAAACAAACAGAGGACTATAATGTTGGTAAGTCAATTGTGCATGCGGCTGATACAATGTTGCGTACTGAATTTAATATGCGATCTGAAAATCATCCCGCTACAGCTGTTATTGGTTTTGGTAAAATAGGGAGTAGTATTGCGGAGCATTTAAGGCAAAAAAACATTGGAAAGGTACTGGTCTTTGATAAAGATCCTAATCGTTTACTCTACGCTTCCTCGCAGGGTTTTAATGTCGTAAATAGAGAAGAATTAATAAAAAAAGCAACTGTTATCTACTGTGCAACCGGCAATAAAGCGCTCTCTGGAGATGATTTTAAATCTTTTGGTCAAAAGCAAGTCTTTTTAGTACTGTGTACCTCAGCGGATGATGAATTAGATTTAAGCAATATTGAAATTGAAAGAGAGCGAAGCCGATACAGTTGTTATAAAACAGATCAAGGTGCAATTTACATTCTTGGGAAGGAAAAAGCAGCTAATTTTTATTATAAAGCTATTGTGGGCGATTATATTCGGGCTGTTCAAGCTGGATTATTGGTGGGGGCTATTAAAATTCTTGAAAGTGAGGATAACAAAGGTCTTGTTGATAAAGCAGTTCCTGATAAAAAAGATGAAGAAATCATTAAGAAGCTGGGTTCGTCTACAGAAGATACGATTGCACGCATTTGGTTGTCGGAATTTTGTCAAATCGAATTTGATTGTGTGTATAATTTACGGGAATATAAAAATAGAATTGAACGTAAGGAATTAGAAAAAAAGATACATAAAGAATTATTTAGCTCCAGTCGTGAAGCATTTAAAAGTGGCAGTATGATTATTAACTTGCATGGAAAAAGTGGTTACGGAAAATCATTTCTTTCTGAGATGTTTGGGTATAAAAATCGCCAATATTACGATGTTGTCATTAAAATGGATGTATCAAAAAAACATAGACAATTTTATCTGGAGTTAGCGTCACGTTTAGGGGTAGAACAAAATCAAGAATTGGATCAGATTAAGGCGGCTGTTCATAAGAAACTGGAGACAAAAGAGCATGCTTTATTTATATTTGACAATGTTAATTCTTCTGAAGAGATAGATAAAACAAATGAATCAATAAAAGCGCTGTCTGCTCTGACAAGTGGGCGCAGACACTTTATTTGCGTATCTAAAAAAAATTTATTGGAAAATGAAATTTTCAGGAAAGCTGACCATCATGCAGGAATAAGCGCTATAGAAATAGGGGAATTTAGTCAGGAAGAAGCTAGAAGTTGTATCGAGTATATAGCGAAGCATCATTACAGCAATTTTTTACTAGAAGAAAACAGTTCTCATTCTGATGATTTCCTAGAGAAATTTGGCAAGCATCCACAAACTGTAGCTATTTGTTTTTCACATTACATGGAATTTTTTGTAAAAAAGAGTATAGATTTTGATGAATTTTGCATTTGTGTTAATCCAGATTCTCCTATTGAGAGCGTATTACGTGATATTCAAAATAAACTTCAAGACTTAGAAATAGGAAGATGGGATTTTTTTTCAATGTTAGCTTTTTTTGATGACCAAATCGAATTTGATATTGTAGAGAAATGCTACAATTCTGTGTTCAGTAGAAGTGACGCTTCCTCGATGACTAGAGAGACAAGAGAAACAAGTCCAAATCCTGCACTCAGAAGAACCTCTTCAAGTCAAGTAACAACTCCCAGTTTAGAGGAACTCCTTAGATTTTTTCATTCATTACATTTATTGTCCTATGTTAATGGCGAGGATGAAAGCGAAGGAATTATACTGCATAGTGAAGTCAAGGTTAAATTGCATGAAATTAACAAAATGAAACTTTATGATGCAGCATTAAATATTATAAGAGAAAAATTTAAGTATGATTTCTATAGTATAAAACCAGATGAGGTTAATAGGATACGTTCTTATATTATGCATGTGAAATGTCTGGTTAATTTTATTCAATATCCCGAATCTATCCAGACTGTTTTTGACAAAGAGGATAATCAATTAGAATTTGTTCAATTACTTGAGAATCTAGCCTCATATCTTTTAAACGAAGATCGTAACTATGAAGAATCACTATATTTTTATAATCTTTTAGAAAAATTTCTTGCAGAGATAAAAACTTCTTCAGTGGAAACTAAAGAATTGCAATTGAAAGCAACACATGGCGCTTGCACTAACGAATATTTACTTTGTAGAGAAACAGAAGATGGATCGTCTAAACTAAAAAAAGTGCTAGAAAGAATGGAAAAAGTAGAAAAGGAGCTACCAAAAAGGTCTGCTACTTTATATAGAAATGAACATTTTTTTCAGGCTCGTGTATATATTACGCTTAGCTATATTAATAAAAGTTTATTTAAACTGCTATCAAGTAAAGAAACTTATAGAGTTGAAGCTAATAGATACCTAGAGCTTGCTAATGGATCACTCAAATCACATCGAAGTCCTGTTGGAGAAGAGCAATCCTCTGATGTGGACCTTATTAACCGACTAACAGAACTCATTGAGCATGCTAAAGCGGGCATTTTTGCATTAAATGAAGATTATTTTGGGAGTTGTGTGGCATTTAATGCAGCAGTTAAATTAAGAGAAGAAAAACTTTCCTTCAAGCATCCTGATTTAGCAAGAAGTAGACAAAAGCTCGCTAATTCTCTATTGCGGGTAGTACAGAAAGCGAATCTCCAGACTCTAACACCTGGCCGATTAGAAGAAGAATCTTCTGATTTATCAAATTTGGAAAAAATAGCAAGTGAATTTAAAATAAAAACGACGAATTCAACTGATTCTGCAACTCGAACATTATTGAAAACAGTGGCAGATAATCCAAACGTAGAGAATTCAGAAAGACTTTTCAAGCATATTAAAAAGCGAGGAGAGACTTCTGAAGTTAAAATTAAGCGACTCATTGATATAGGAATATCAGTGTTAGGGATGGCACATGACTTATGCTTGAAAGCTTTTCGATTTCAATGCCAAATTTTATTACATGAGCATCCGAATATAGAAGAAAGTAGAAAAACCTTACAAGAGATAAAAAAATCACAGAAAGATCTTAGAGAAATCGGAAAAAAATTTTTTAGTACACCAAAAAGTCAAGAGAGAACAGAAAGGAAAAGAGAAGACAGCCCATTGCTTACACCAGAAGAAACTGGAAATAATGGCCCGCATGAGCGCCCTGCAAAAAGACTACTGCCATCGCCATCGCAACCACCATGCACACTGACACTTTTCCATCCCAAAACTCCAGAGGATGAAAAGGATCCTTCTGAAAATTTGACATTGTAAGATCATTTTGCACCAGTTCGAGCGGCTATTGCACATTTGTATTTTGAAAGTATTCATCCATTTGAAGATGGCATGAGTGCGAAGAAGTATATCTCAATCACGGGTACATCTAAAGCAACCGCGACGCGTGACTTGCAGCATTTGTTGCTGATTAACGCATTCAAGCAAATTGGGAGCGGACGCAGTGTGCGGTATGAGTTGAATTTCAGTGACTTATAATTTAAAAAGAATCGAATATTTGCAACACCAGAACACACGCTATTACATTAATAAATGTAACTATTTTTCTTATTTACAAGAACTTATTTATTCCATATAATGCATTTCACTTTTCATTCAATAAGGCACCCGATGAGTCTATCTACTAGAAAATTATTAAAATCTCATTTATCTTTCACTGAGCTTACCTTAGGTGGTGCACAAATTGGAAACCACCCGGTTGCAATGAACAAATCGGATGCCATCGCATTAATAGCGTCAGCATGGGAAAACGGTGTTCGTGTATTTGATACTGCGCCACTTTATGGATATGGTTTGAGTGAAAATATTTTTGGTGAAGTTTTAAAAAAGTACCCGCGTGAAGAATTCATTCTTTCAACAAAAGTGGGACGCTTGTTGGTGCCGGATGCTAATCCAAAAGGATCTGATGATCTTTTTCCAGAATCATTACCTTTTATCGATGTGTTTGATTATTCTTATGACGGTATTATGCAATCCGTCAAAGAGAGTTTGCAGCGTTTGCAAATGACATATCTAGATGTCGTTCATATTCATGATATTGATGTTTATACGCATGGCGACAAACAACCATTAGTGATGCGATCTTTTTTAGAAAAAAACATGGCAGGAAAATCAGGCTATGATGCATTGCTTGAGCTACGTGAAGCGAAAATAATACGTGCCATCGGAGTAGGGAGTAACAATTGGGAATGCTGCCTTGAAGTCATTGAAAAAACACCAGAAGGATTTATCGATTGTGTTCAACTCGCAAATCGCTATACCTTATTCGAGCAACCCTCGCTTGAAAAACTCTTTCCAGCTTGTATTAAACGCAACATTAAAGTGATGATTGCAGGACCTCTTAACTCGGGTATTTTAAGCGGAAATTCTCAAAATAGATATTACAATTACAAGTTAGCTAACGATGAGATTCTGCAAAAAAGAGACCGTATTGGTGCAATTTGCCAGAAACATGGTATTACTTTACGAGATGCCGCATTGAAATTCTTATTATTGAATCCTCATGTTGTGACAATTGTATCAGGAATGCGTACGCCAGATGAGGTAAAACAAAATGTGGAAGCGTTAAAGCCGGCTCATTTGCCTGCATTGTGGAAAGAGCTAAAAGAATTAAATCTTATGGAACAAGAGGCTTTTACTGAAACCGTTATGACACCTAAATTTTTATCGCATAAGGCCGAAAAAAAAGAGCATGATGTTAAAGAGGAACGTCCTTTGTTAAAGTCGAGACTTTAGCTGATCTAAAGATCTCGAATTCGCCACCTCTATTAGAGCTAATAGGAAGCGTAATCTCCTTCGTGCCAAAAAATCATATAACTATATGTAATTAATGGAATTTATCAGAGCAAGATGCAGCGCCTTAGTTGTAAATAAGTGGAAACAAGTTGATTTATGATATCATAATCTGATATCATATAAGGATAAATAATGAACAAAGGACATCAAAAGACACTGGAGGCTATCTTCCGGAAACCAGTTCCAGCCAATCTTGAATGGCGACGTATTGAATCGCTGTTCACGGCAGTAGGTGCTAAAATTATCGAAGGAACTGGTTCAAGAGTGCGGTTTGAACTCAATGGGGTCATTGGTACGTTTCATAGACCACATCCCCAAAAAGAAGCTAAGCCTTACCAGGTTCGTGATGCGCGATTATTTCTTGAAAAAGCGAAGGTATCGCCATGAATATAATGAGTTATAGAGGTTATACAGCACACATAACGTATAGCGATGAAGACGATTGCTTCGTAGGCCATATATCTGGCATTAATGATGTCGTTGGGTTTCATGGGGATTCTGTCTCCGAGTTGCATACGGCTTTCGAAGAAGCAGTAGATGACTATCTTGAAACCTGTAAGCGTGCGGGAAGACCGCCTCAGAAACCTTATTCAGGTCATATCATGTTACGTGTTCCGCCTGAACTGCACGCAAAGGTAGCCATGATGGCTGAAGCGCATGGAAAGAGTCTAAATTCATGGGTAACAGAATTGCTTTCCGGAGCAGGTTAATCTCTTTCTTGATTTTCTAGCGCTGCTTTTACGTTTTGCTTCATGTCATATTTCCTCATTCTGTTTTTAAAATACCTTGATTTTGTATTGCATCATCAAAATATTTCTCGAATGCTCGTTTCTGCCATTCTTGGCCTTAATATGGCCAACATAAAAAACCGGGCAGGTCACTACCAGTACCAGCATCCCCTGCAATGCGTACCGTACTATAAAGAATTTGCTCGCCAGGAGATTTCGGCTCAATAATTATCCTTCCAGTTTTCACTATATGTTTCCCTTCGATGCATGTTAGCCTTACTGTTTATTCCTATCCCTTAGTTATAAGCGAGAATAATCAATCACCTGCGTTAGAGACTTTTTTATAGATTTTATTAACATTACACGCATCCAACTGCTGATTCTAAGTTAAATTATCTTTGGTTCGAGTGCGATGAATAAGTTGTAGCAATAAGTATCCGATACCTCCGGATAATAAAGAACCTATGAGCACTCCGATTTTAATTGAATTGAGATAGCTTGCATCATTGTAGCTAAAAGCCAGCGAACCTATAAATAAACTGATTGTAAAACCTATACCACAAATAACAGCCATAGCATAAAATTCACTCCATCTCACATGGTTTGGGAGCTTTGCCATGCCAAATTTTACAGCTAGCCAGGAGGCGCTAAAAATACCTATTTGTTTGCCGATAAAAAGCCCCAATAACACCCCTAAAATAATAGTGAGATGCAAATTTCCTGCACCCAAATTTAAAAATGAAACACCGGCATTTGCAAAAGCAAATAAAGGCAATATGATTAAAGCAACCAAAGGATGTAGTCCGTGCTTGAGTTTTTGTAAAGGTGAATTGTGTTGTTTTTTTCTATCCCATACCGGAATCATTAAAGCTAATATAACGCCAGCTAATGTTGCATGAATACCTGAATTCAAAAGACAAATCCATAAGGCAAAACCCATTAAAATGTATATCGAAAGGTACGTTACACGATACCTATTTAGAACAAACAGTAAGAGTATCATGATAGATGAAAGGCCTAAAAATATAACTGAGAGATGATCTGTGTAGAAAAACGCTATAATGATAATAGCAGCTAAATCATCTAATATCGCAAGCGTCGTTAAAAAAACTTTAAGGGCGGAAGGAACGCGAGATCCTAATAGTGATAGAACACATAGTGCAAATGCAATATCTGTTGCTGTCGGTATAGCCCAACCACGCAGCATAATAGCATTGTGATAATTAATGCCAATATATATGAGTGCAGGAACTATCATGCCGCCTATAGCAGCTATCCCAGGTAGCGCTGCCTTGCGAAGTGAATTCAAAGAACCTTCTAATAATTCATATTTTATTTCTAGCCCAACAACCAGAAAGAAAATCGTCATTAACCCTTCATTAACCCAAAATAATAAATTAGATTTAAATTGTAATCCTCCAAATTGGCTAAGAATATAGGTATGGAAGAGATTATGGTAATAGTCATTTAAAGGAGAATTACTTAAACACATCGCCAGTATTGTTGCACCTAATAGAAGCTGAGCACTAATGGTTTCGAGTTTAATAAATTTTTGTGATTCATTCATTTTCTATTATTCTCTCGAATTCTCATATGATCTAAAGAAATTGATCTGTTAATATAATCTGTATTTTCAATTAATGTGAGCTTCCTTTCAATTTCCTTCAACATATTTTAATACCTTGATTCTGTATTTCATCATCAAAATATTTAATGAAGAAAAATTTTGTTAATTGTGGGTTAAATTTATTTTGCCGTACAAATTCAATTTCAAATCCGCATTTTTTATAAAAATCGGGGGTTTGAAATTGGCTGGTCACTAAATTGATATTATTATACCCCTTGCCTTTGAATTGGTTTTCAAGGGTTTGAAGTAGCTTGCGACCTAATCCAGCTTTACGATAGACTGGGTCAACCCAAATATCATCCACATAAATTTCTGAGAACGCAGTATAAGCGGCAAGCACACCGACAACTTCATTGCTATTATTTTTAGCAGTGAATGAAAATGTTTTATAGTTACAAACAATTCCGTGAGCAGCTTCATCAGCAATGTGTCCTTGACGGACTCTTTCATCAAGATTATCTGGCAATGTATCTACATATTCGATTTTAAAATCTGTCATGAGGACTTACTTTAGCCTATAGTCGATGGTCGTGACTAATCTCACCATCTTATTAATAGACCCCAGCGCACTCTGATTGCTATTCCAATCCGCACTCATTGTGCTTGTATCAGCATCCATGATTTGGAAAACACCTTGGCTGGCATGTTGTATCGCAGACACCTCATTATCTGTATCATGCGCAAATTGTAATGCTAATTCTTTTGCGCTTTTTGTTGCGTCAGATAGCATTTCTGGTCTGATCGTATCCAGATGCGTAAAGTAGTAGCTTGGGTTGGGGCTTAAGCTACTCACATCAAAAGCCAAGGGGATACCTTGTTGTAATAATCGATCAATCAATTGCACAGATTTTTGAATCAAGTCTACATGCACAGAACGCACGCGCACACCGGCTGTGACAACAAAACGCTGCTCATTTGCAGCAGGCATATTCGACTGCGTGTTGTAAATATTGGCAAGACGATCTTCGACTTTAAAATTAGCCGTTCCCATCTCATCATCTGTAAATCCTTGTTTTTTAAGGAACTCCATTAGAGCTTCTTGGTCATGTTGCACGCGTTGATCTAGTTCAACGAGATTATTACCCACTTCACGATAATTGATCTCCCAAATACCAAGATCTGACTTTACCTTTTTCTCGGCGATCCCTTTGACGACAATAGAACGGCTCAGTTGTTTGATTTTAACCTGCGCCTTACTGATACTATAACCCGCAGCAAACAAGCCAACCGCAAGGATCAGCGCACCTAATAATGTTGTTGATCGATAATCATTCATGAATCACTGTTCCTCATCAGGTAAATAAGGTATATTTTCTCATATTCTTGTCTAAATGACAGTGATTTTATGTTTGAGATAGGATGACTTATGGAAGATGAACAAAGTTGGTGGGAAGAAAAGCGCTCTGCTTATCTTTATGGTACAATGGCACGTTATGAAGCCAATGTACTGCATAAAAAACTTTTCTTAGATCTCAAAGAAGCTGCTGAAAAACAAGCGCATGTCTGGGAAGAAAAAATGCATCAATCGGGCGTTCCTACCCCCCTTTTTCAGCCTGATTTTCGGACGAAATTAGTTGCTCGTCTTGTAAAGTGGCTGGGGACAGACAGTATGCATTCTATACTGTCCGCCATGAAAATTCGTGGCATGTCCGTTTTTACACACTACCATCGTGAGCATCGTCATACAGGCATTAGCTCTGCCAATAACTTACGTGCTGCCGTTTTTGGGATTAATGATGGCCTGATTTCTAATATGAGTCTTATTCTGGGCATCGCTGGCGCCAGTCAATCTCAACATTTTATCGTCATTGCAGGTATTGCTGGATTATTAGCAGGTGCTTGTTCCATGGGAGCGGGTGAATATATCTCAGTACGTTCACAACGCGAAGTCTTTGAGTATCAAATTGCAGTGGAACAAAAGGAGCTAGAAGAATACCCGGAAGAAGAAGCGGAAGAACTCAGTTTAATTTATCAGGCACGTGGCGTGCCTAAAGCAGAAGCGACGCATTTAGCAAATATCATGATTGCAAATCCCGAGACAGGACTCAATGCACTTGTGCGCGAAGAACTGGGATTAAATCCTGAAGAATTGGTTTCACCAATGGGTGCGATGCTGTCTTCCTTTTTTTCCTTTGCTATCGGTGCTTTTGTTCCCATCGCACCTTTCTTATTCGATGGTCTTTCAAAAAGTCTCTGTATTAGCTTGATATCAACAGGCCTAACGCTTTTCTCGATTGGTGCCATATTGAGCTTATATACAAACAAAAACCCTTTGTGGCAGGGATTGCGTATGCTTTTTGTGGGGTGTCTGGCGGGCAGCTTAACCTACTTGATCGGTAATCTTTTTTCTCTTGGCCAAGGCCCTAGGTAATTCCGGTTACTGTAAAGGTGGCTGTCGTCGAGCTAGGTCCATTTAGCGTGCAAGTGACAGTTGTGCCAGCGGAAACCACTGTTGCAGTAATCGTGTATCCACTGGGTAATCCTCCTTCTAGTAAATTACTCGCACTGGTACAGTTGGTAATCGGGACACCCAAAGAAACACTCAGCGATCTGGCAGCGTAATTGCTGCCATTTGCTGAAGATAAAGAACCTGCAACAGCAGATGTCGCTGCTGCTTGTGCATTTGAGGACAAGTTCAGAAATTTTGGAATCGCAACAGCAGCGAGAATACCAATAATGGCAATAACAATAACCAATTCAATCAGTGTGAAACCAGCACTGATCAAACCATCTTGATAAGAACAACGCGTCAGGCGATTCATCATCTGTTAGGAAATGCCAGTTGCGCTAAAGGTAGCCGTTGTTGAGCTAGGGCCTGTTAAGGTACACGTCGCTGTGCTGCCGGCAGAAACCGCGGCAGAGGTGATGGTATAACCAGAGGGCAACCCACCTTGTAAGCTGGTTCCTACATCCGTACAGTTGGCAACCGCATTACCCAATGAGGAGCTCAGTGAGCGTGCAGCATAATTACTCGCATTTGCAGAAGATAAGGCACCTGCAATAGCGCTTGTTGCAGCCGTTTGCGCATTGGAGGATAAGCTAATAAATTTAGGAATAGCAACCGCCGCCAAAATACCAATAATAGCAATGACGATGACCAACTCAATTAACGTGAAACCCTGTTCCCTTTTCTGATACATATTCGTTCCCTCTCATTAATAGCAACAGACTCTACCTGGCATTTACCATGTTCCAAATAGGAAGATAAACACCCAGTGCAACAATCAATATTAGCACAGACATCACACTAATTAAAATAGGACCAACCGCATCACTTAATCGCTTCAGTTCAAACTCAATCTCATGACTTTGGAAATCTGTCATATACTCTAATGCAGACACTAACTCTCCATTTTTCTCACCTACACTCAAAATTTGCAACTCAAGAGGTGAAAATAAATCAACATAAGAAAGAGATTTGGTTAATGTTTGACCTCTTTCTATCATTTCCTGCATATCGCCAATTTGTTTGCTAACATATTTATTATCAATCACCTCTTTTACAAACCCCAGACCCTGCGTCACAGAAATACCTGAACCCAAAACAATCGCAAAAGATTGTGCAAACCGCATCAGGATAATACGCTTTAATAGCTTACCAACAAGTGGCACTCGCAGTTGATATTTCCCTAAACGATATTTCCCCTGTGGGGTTTTGAGGTAATAATGCGCTGCAATACCCAGCCCTATTAAAAAAATCAAGCAGTAGATCCCGTAATGAATAAAAAAATGAGAACTACCAATCAGCACGCGCGTTTGCCAAGGCAAGGTAATTTCTGCATTTGTGTAAAACCGTGCAAAAGTAGGCACGACAAAAATATTCAAAATAATAATTGATAAGAAAATGGCAACAAAGACAAAAATAGGGTAACGAAAAGAAGACCTCATTTGTTTAGCATTATGCGACTCAAACTCAATATACTTAAATAACTGACCAAATGCTTCACTCAAATGACCGGTGTTTTCTCCAATGCGCACCACATTCACCATCAATGGCGAAAAGGCTTCAGGATAATATTGCATGGATGTTGCTAAATCTTGTCCCATCTCTAAATGTTCTGTGACACCTTGCAATGCACGGGCTAAGCGAAAACTACGCGTATAACCCGCCAGTTGTTTTAAAGCCGGTACGATACCAACACCTGCTTGATGTAGCAATTGCATTTGTCTCGCAAAAATGGCTAACTCTTCTCGTTGTAAATTTTCTCCCTGTAAAAAATCATTTATTTTTTCGCGATAAGAGAATGCAGGACGATAAGGTAAAATCTGTATAGGGGAAATACCTTCTTTTAATAAGTCATCTCCAAGTTTTGCTGCATTCAACGCAACACGATGACCGATGCGCAATTTACCTTCTTTATCTCGACCCTTATAAGAAAATTGCGGCATTATATCTCACCCGACATATAAATAATTTCATGCACGGTTGTGATGCCTTTCACAGCAAGATCAATACCGGATTGTAATAACGAACGATACGTTGGCTGTTTTTGCGCTAATTTTTGGAAAGCAGCTGTGTCAGACTGACGCAGTGCATCACTTAACTCCTCATTCATCAGTAATAATTCAAATACACCAACACGACCTTGATAACCTGTATGGTGACAATAAGTACAACCACTCCCTTTTTTAAAAATCACACCTTGCATCTCTGACTGACATACCGATCGTAACCAATTCTGCTCCTCTAACGAGAGCACATCATCAGTGATACAGTTATGACAAATTTTTCTGACCAATCGCTGTGCCATAATGGCACGTAATACACTTGCTAAGAGATAGCCTTGTGCGCCCATATCCAGTAACCGTGTCATCGAACCAATGGTATCATTGGTATGCAGCGTCGATAAGACAAAATGCCCCGTCATCGCGGCACGTATAGCAATCTCCATTGTTTCTTCGTCACGTAATTCACCAATCATCACAATATCAGGATCTTGACGTAATATGGTGCGTAACACATTTGCAAACGTCAGACCAATTTGTGCATTCACCTGAATTTGTGTAATACGCGGTAATCGATACTCAACAGGATCTTCTACCGTAATAATTTTATCTTCTGGTTTATTCAATTGATTTAAAGAAGCATACAGCGTTGTTGTTTTACCACTGCCTGTTGGACCCACTAATAACAGAAGTCCGTAGGAAGCAGAAAGTATCTGCGTATAATATTTCAAAATTTCAGGTGGCATACCAACCTGAGATATCTTCAGTACATCGGCGGATTGATTTAATAATCGCATCACAACGGTTTCACCATATTGACTAGGCAATGTTGAGACACGCACATCTAGACTTGATTTTTTAATTTTGATACTAAATCGACCATCTTGAGGTAATCTTTTCTCTGCAATATTTAACCCAGACATCATTTTAATGCGTTGCACCAAGGCCTGTGCAATTGCCTTTTCTTCTATAATTTGCTCTTGCAACACACCATCCACGCGCAATCGAATACGCAAGACACTTTCATCAGGCTCTATGTGAATATCAGAAGCTTGCACTTGTACCGCATCTTCAAAAATAGATCGCAACAAGTTCACAACAGGCATATCTTCTGTAGTCACTGAAGATAAATGCCCTAAACCGCTTGCGGAGGGTTGTAATTCGCTGGATAGCGATTCCGCAAAATGACTGATCTCTTCCGAGCGTCTATAAAAGCTATCAATCACTGCTAACAAATCTTCTTCTCGGATTAAGGCAAGCGACACTTTCCTACCTAGAATTCTTTCTATTTCCTCATGTGCAATGAGATCTTGCGGATCAACCATACCAACCAGAAATTTTCCATTCTCTTCATTCAACACAATAGATCTAAAATGTCTGGCATAAAATTCTGGTAATCGTTTTACTAAATCTGCGTTCAACTCATACGTTTTGAGATCCACATAGGGAATATGTAATTGTTCAGACAACAGATGTAGTAATTTTTTCTCTTCAATATAGCCAAGTTCAACCAGAATTTGTCCTATTTTCTTGTCTGTTTTTTTTTGCTCTAAAATCGCATTATCCCGTTGTTCTTCTGTAATCAATTGTTCTGATAATAACATATCAGTTAACGGTACTTTTTTACTCTGTGGCATTGGTTATCCTCTCTAAAGACTGCAAGCGATTTTCTAAAAAAGAAACAGAGGATGTATTCAAATGTCCTTCCATGAGCGCTTTCGTATAAGCATTCTTTGCTGCTTGACCCTGACCCATTTTATCTAAGGAGAGACCCAAGCCAAACCACCAATTCCCATTTTGCGGCCAAAGTGTAAGCAACTCCCGATAAATACGGGCTGCCAGTTTATCTTGGTTGGTACGTTCATATAACGCTGCAATAAAGGCATGATATTCTGGATTTTCTGTTAAAGCGGGGGAGGCCGTTTTGAGCAAAACCAATGCTTGTTGTATATTGCCAGCCTGCGTTAATAAGCGCGCTTTTAATTCAATATAGGGGACATAATCAGGACTTCGTGATAGCCCTTGATCAATCACTAAATTCGCCCTGACTTGTTTATTTTGATCAAGTAGCAAAGCAGCCAAAGAAACGCGTGCGTCCTGATAGCCAGGATTGGCTTTCAAAAGCATCGTGAGTGCTGCGATAGCCGATTGATAATTGCCTTTCTCTGCTTCACTGAGTGCTTGTTGGTATTGCGCTGACAACATTGAAAACATAGCGGGTGTTTTGATAGTGCTTTCTGGGTCACGTTGATTCGCTTTGTTAAACAGATGGTTCTCTACACGAAGCACCAGCGCAGATTGATCATGTTCCCGACTCAGATCAATCGCATTAATTGTGGTATTGGGGAGAAGAAAAAAATCAAATCTGATATCACCATTGATATTCTGTTTTGTGATATGCTGTATGGCGGTATGAAGATATTGAATCGGCGGCAGCCCAGCATCACAATCTGCATGATCAAAAACAATCGCAAAGTGCTGCGGGCTGTCTGCGACCACGCGATAAAGCGCAGGATGATCAAGCAGAAAAGACACTTCCGTTATATTTTCTTTGACCTGTATGGCAAGAGCAGAAATCGTAACTGGCGCTAACCACTTCGCATCTTCTTCTTTGACAGGTATCAACTCGTTTTCGACCACATGTGAAAAAGTCGTCTGCGTGACCGTGTGTTTTGATGTGATATATTTAAAGAAATGTAGCCCACAAAATAGTGATAACAATGCGATCAATGCGAGAATAAAAACCTTTTTTTCCAGTTGAAAAAAAGGTTTTTTGTGTTTTGCTAAAATCAATGCTGTCTCTGATGAAAAATGCAGATTTGATTCACGTTTTTGTAATTCTTTGAGCATATTATTAATTAAACTCATGAAACAATACCCTTTACAACGGCTAGTAAATCAAAATAATGAGTGCAATGGCACTGAGCAAAATAACGGCCGCCATCAAAAAAACATTTTGATGTGTTTTTGCCAGCATCACAGACTCTGTATCGTGAACTGCCAACCACATCGTTTTATCATCAATTTGATGTATTCCCTGACCATAAGCGGCTAATAAGGCTTTGTGTGATAAAATATTGACAAGCCGCGGTATACCTCGGCTTGATCTAAATAATAGATTTTTTGCTTTCTTTGTAAAGAGTTGACGATGCGTATAGCCAGCAATGGCCAATCGATGGTTCAAATAAATATCTAATTCTTCTCGATTCATCAGCGGTAATTCATAAGAAAAAGTAATGCGTTGTTTCAATTGCCTGAAATGTATCTTATTGATACGTTGATCCAGTTCTGGCTGACCAAATAAAACAACTTGCAATAATTTGGCGCTGGCTGTTTCTAAATTTGTTAATAGCCTCACCGTTTCTAAACTCTCATCACTTAAGGCCTGCGCTTCATCAACTAAGAGTACAATCTTCTTACCATTTGCATGCAGTGCAATGAGATGTTGGTTAATCATGGTAAGTAATTCATGCTGATCTTGAAATGGACTGGGGTCTAAGCCAATTTCTCTTGCAAATGCTTTACGTAATTCCATTGGCGTTAAATCTGGGTTAGGAATATAAGCTGTAACATACTCTTCATTTAAGTTCTCCAATAATTTTCGACATAGCAACGTTTTCCCAGACCCAACTTCTCCCACAATTTTAATAAAACCCTCTCCACTTTGAATCGAAAACAGCAGTGTATTAAAAGCTTCTTGATGCCCTTTGAGTTGACAAAAAAACTGTGGGTTCGGCGTGAGATTAAATGGCAAGCACGTTAACTGAAAAAAATCTTGGTACATAAGCAATGCCCTCCTGATATTTCCGCTATCCTTACTCGTTATCTGCACGCTCAGCTTCATTACCAAACACTTTAGGTAATCCACCTGCATGGAATGGACGGTGTAGCTGTTTGAACGCCTGGTTCTCTTGTTCCAACGCAGAGATCATATTTTGATTATTCGCCACAATGGGGCGAAGCAAAATCACTAACTCAGATTTCATAGAATTCTGTTGCGTACGACGGAATAAACCACCAATAAACGGTACCTTACTGAGCCAAGGTGTGCCAACGACTGTTTCTGTCATAATATTTTGCATCAATCCACCAATCACAATCACTTGCCCATTCTTAGCGCGCACAATATTGTCTGATTCACGAATGGTACTGGCTGCCAACGGTAGAATTAAATTATTCGGCGAACCAGACGTACTAGAACCCAATACAATCGATTTCGTTTGTTCTGTCACTTTACTGACGCTGGGGTGAATATGTAATACCACACTGCTATCACTGCTGATTTCTGGTGTCACATCAAGCGTCACACCAGAAAAAAACGGTGTTAACGAAACATTTTGAGAAGGGAGGGTATTGGTACCAATAATCGTATTTGAAGTGGAAACCCCTGTTACAAAAAATTCGTCAGAACCAACCTTAATCACGGCATTTTGATTATTAATTGTTGAAATGCGTGGGCTGGAGAGTACTTGTACGTTACCTTGGGATTGTAACAATTGGATCAATGTCTTAAAATTACCATTCGTACGAATAGCAAAAATACCATTTAAGGTATCTAATGGTGTATTCGCAAAAGACTGTAAGGCATTCTGCCCAATACCAGCCGTCGTATCCACCAATCCCGTGACAGGATCAACACCTGCTGGATTACCTAACACTGCCCAATCAATACCTGCTTGATAATTATCATTCAATGTTACTTCTAATATTTTTGCCTCTAAGATAACTTGTCTATTTAAGCTTGCTTGTAAATTATTAATGAAATGTGTGATGTGATTTAATTCACTGGTATAAGCACGTACTGCAATGACACCGGCTTGTGCGTTTACCGTCACCGTATGCTGATCATCTTTAGCAATCATATTCGCAATGGTTTTCTCTAAGCCCTTCCAAAATTGCATCTCTGATTTGGTCTCAATGCTGCTGATGGTACCAGTACCCGTTGCAGGACCTGATCCCGTATTACTTGGATTTTGCGTAGGTTGATTGGTATTTGTACTCCCCCCCACACTGATTGTACCAACGCTTGTCACTTCACCTGTTGTTAACTGCGTGTAAGACTTACCCGTACGTTGCACATCCAGATAATTAATATGATAAATACGCGTTTCTAACTGAGGTGGTTTAATCTCAAAACCATAGCTGGTTTGATAATATTCATAGCCATACAGATCTCGTACCGCTGCCATGGCTTGTCTGACCGTCACATTTTTAAGATTCAATGTGATATTGCCATTGATACTGGGATGTATCACCATATTATAGCGCGTACCAGCAACCAAACTGCTAAAAAATTCTTTAGCCGGCATATTATTTGCAACCACATCAAAACGAGGCTCTGCTGCCTTAGCGGGATTGACATAATGTGACAGCGGGGGAAGTAGCGCGGTATTCACATTAGCCGGCAGGCTGCGCTGATAAGGCATTTCCGCACGTTGCTTTGCTGCATCAATCGCAATACTGCTTCTAATGATACTTTGTGATTTTTGCACTGCTGTTTGCTGCGTCGGATGCACCGTGTGACAGCCTACCAGTAATAGCATCCATACCATGCTAGCTGTTTTAATAAATGTCTTATATTTCAATCGCATAGACTACATTCCTTTTTCAGGGTCGTCCTGTTTCACAGCAGGCACAATCTTTAACACTTCTTTTGTTTGCGATGACCCTAGTAATTCTACCGTAAAGGGCGTAATAGTAGTAACAATATATTCACCCACACGGTCGCCTACCTTAACCCCTCTGCCATTGACTATCGCAAGACGATAGGTCGGATAAGTAAAGATCGCCGTTACCACGGGTTGTTGACTCACAACCGGTGTTCCCGGTGCTGATAAGCTATCTGGTGGGCGTGTGGGGTCAACGGTGATCGTTTCACCCATGAGCAAACACATGACCACAGCCCCTAAACAACCCTTGATAAGATTAGGTACCCTTATCATATAAAATTGATATCTCCATTTCTATTTTTGCCAAAGGATACTGCGTCACTTCATAAGACAAGGTATCCCAGTGTACCTGGGGTAAGGCAGACTCTAATTGTTGAATATAATTGAATGTATCGATGTAATTACTATCAAAAGTGAGGATAAGCGTTTGCTGATAAATATTGGTATCGTTTATATTCTCTGGTTGATAGAGCGATTCTGGCATGTTTTTGATTTGTTCTAGTTTAATATTCGGATAATGACTTAAAATTTGTTTAATCACATCTTGCCATTGATTGGCTGCCGATGTTGTTAAAAATCGTTTATATTGTGTTCGTAATTTATTTAGCGCTGCATTTTCAACAAGCCATTTTTTATAGGTTGGTGTTGTTGATAACTTATTTAACGCATCAATCTGCGCATCCCACGATTTAATTTGATGATGGATATTTCTGATATCTGCATTTAACAAATCTGCTTCGCGATCAAGTGATTTAAATAGAAAGAAATAGAAGAACCCGTATAAAATAGACCATCCTAAAAAAATAGCCAGGATTCTCTCACGTGTTTTACACGTGTTATACCACTCTTTAAATTGTATAAAAATGATGTTCATATTTTTTATTCGCAATAATAATATCAAAACTTAATTTTTCGGATATTTTTTTATCCGCATTTTCGATTTTTTCTATACTGATCGCTGCTTGAGAAAACTGACTTTCTTTTGATAAATTACTAAAAAACTGCTGCAGTGCGCCTTGGCTCAGACTATTCCCGATGAGAGAGATTTTCGCACCGTTTTCCATCACTTTAATTTGAGTAAGCCAGACATCAGGGACAATGGCATGAGACAATGCCAACAACGTGTTAGAGAATTTTCTCTGCTGCACCATGCCTTCCAACTCTTTATTTTCAGAAGACAATTCTTTACTCAACTTCTCAATAGACTGCTGAAAATCTTGAGAGAAAATGACAGTAGGGTAATTCTTCTTAAGCGCAGCAAAATCACTGGCCAGTAACGCTACTTTTTCTGTTAACTCTTTTTTTTCTACCTTTAGAAAATGCACTGACCATAAGGACGCAAGATAGATGACAAGAAAAAGAATCGCCATGAGCGCGTAAATACCCCAGAGGCGACGCCATGTTAGAATAGCAGCAAGGGTCGGTGGTGGCGCAAATTTTCGATAGAGATTAATTTCTTGTCGCAGCATCATTTCTTTCCTCTCGCATTAAACAACCCCAGGGAAGCAAATAATTGGCTTCTATCTCTGTTTTCTTTTTGTTATTCACATTAACAGCAGTCAATGTAAATGGCTCTACGGGAAGTAACAAGTGCGTCGATAATTGGCTAGCAATATCAGTGATTTCATTCTCTTTAGCAATCACAAAAACACGGCTTGGAACAGGAAATCGCCATTGGTTCTGAAAATAATCGAAGTAACGCGTAATCTCTAAGCAAAATTCTTCATAATATATTGTATTATTATCTGTGGTCATCGGAATAGGTAATTGCCGTGTAAAATAAAGTGTTTTTTGATGCGAGATATTCAAAATAGCCATACGATGATAAAAATAAATGATTGCTGTACTTTTTTCATCAGTCTCGTAAAGTGAACTTAAATTACGTAATGCCAATTCAGGAATGTCAATCGTTGACAGTTGAAGCTGGTTATTTTTAAAAATATTGACCACCTTTAACAGCGTACTTTCTTTTGCAACAACAGAGGCAACCATCGGACGAGATGAGGCACCCTTCTTTGCGGGTAACATAAAATAATCAATGACAGCCTCGTTGGTAGGGTAGTTAATGAGACTTTGTATACGCCATGTTAACGCATCTGTGATCTCTTCTTCAGAGACAGGCAGTGAGTCAATCAGGAATAATTGATATTCATCGGGTTGCAATAACCAAAAAGTAGGCACAAGCGCTAAGGCATAACGCGTCATGAGTGCAGGGAGTAAGAGAGAGAGGTCTGTGAAATCATCATAAGCGAGACGTTCAGCCTGGATCAGTTGCATGCCCTCTGCATTGTAATCAACATGGAGTAAGCTGACTTCTTTAGGCGTAATGCTAATACAACAGCGTTCCGTGGTACTTTGCACCTGCTCCTTTTCAAGTAGGTAGGGCTTTACCCATTCTTTTAACCTATTGATGTAGGTCACTATCTCCACTACTATCTTCCTTGTGGATCATTGTTTACAATAAAAACACTGTCTTACCACTATGGCGAAATAAACACGGATGTCAATGAAAAAAACCTCACTACAGTTTGCCACGGCTGGATTTACCTTACTAGAGATAATCATCGTCATCATTGTCATGGCTATCATTGGAGTTGTTGCGATGCCGCAGTGGCAACACGTGACGATCAATGTCAATTATGAAGCAAGACGACTCTTAAATGATATTCGTTATACACAAGCACTGAGTATGAACGGGGGTCAGCGCTATCGTTGGGTAAAGCTATCTGCTACTAGCTACCAAATTCTTAATCAAGCAGGAACAGCCATTGTACTGCCTTCTGGCGGCACACAACTCACACTGACAAGCGGCATCAGTTTTGGCGCATTGACTAATCTACCCAATAATCTTGTTGTTTTTGATTCATTTGGTACACCCTATATCGATACTGCCATTCCTGGCACAACGTTGGGCTCAACGGGCAGTATTACCTTAACTGGCGGCGGCCAATCACGCACGATTCAAATTACACCGCAAACAGGTTGCGCGATATTAGCGTAGATAAATAAAACATAAATGTTTTTATTGTACTATTAATATATTGATAGCAGGGGGAGCGGTTGAAAGATGCAGCATAAGCAGCTAGGTTTCACACTCATCGAATTGATTGTTTTTATTGTGGTAACAAGCTTGCTCATGAGCACTTTTTTATTAGGAGGCCAGGTCGCTTTACGTAATGCGCCTGTTACGCACAAACAATGGATTGCGCTCCAAACTGCACGTGGCTGCTTAGAATGGTTTGTGGATCAATTTAGTTTACAAGGATACACGGTACTGAGCTGCCCCAGCACACCCACACCCAGCGCCTGTAGCGCACCCAGCGGTTATACCGTCACAACAAATATCAGTTGCACAACATGGAACAGCGATACAGCTTATAAAACCATTACGGTGACGGTCAGCGGATTAGCAAGCACTTCTCTCTCCACACAGGTTGGAAACAGTCTATGAGAAAAAATCAAGAGGGGTTTTCATTAATAGAGCTGGTACTTGTCATTGCGATGATGGGCATTATTAGTACGATCGTAGGAAAACTCCTCTTACAAGGATTCCTCAATTTTAATAATACAGAAAATATCAGCAATGCAGACTGGCAAGGCTATACAGCGCTTGCACACTTGACCGATGATATCCATACCATTCGTTCTGCAGCAGATATCAGTACAGTCTCAGCAACACAGCTGACATTTACCAATCAAAGTGCAAGTAGTGTGCAATATCAGCTAAGTGGTTCCACACTCGTACGTAATGGTACAACCGTTGCAATGGGGATCACTGGCATCACCTTTGGTTATCTCGATAAAAATGGTACCACCACAGGAACGGCTGCGAATGTGCGCTATATCACTATTGCGCTTAGCATCACACAGGGTACAATAACCACCACTTACAATACCTTGGTCGGCACCAGAGGTATGCAGTGATATACTCGGCGCACTAAAGAAACGAACCCAGGAAGGAAGATCCATGCGACGGAAACAACAGGGATATTTTTTGATCGTCGCTGTTATTTTGATTTTAGTCATCGGCACAATGGGTGCTGTCATCGCCTACTTACTCGCAACACGTTCTTTGCTCTCTGCTGCACAACAAAAAGGACTAACAGCGTTTTATATTGCAGAATCTGCTTTATCAACGGGTGGCAGGTTACTCACCATGCCGGCTCTAACAGGAACACCTTCTCGCAGTAGTTGTGCCGCCATCACAGGTACCGCGGCTATTACTAATGCCAGCTTAAATGGTGGCACCTTCACAGTTACAACAACGAATAGTTCCCCTATCTACGCAATTAATTCGCTCGCTGCGGGTGTCCCTGCCAGTGCGACAACAATTCCTTTAACCAGTGCTGCTGGTTTTGCTCCCTATGGGAAGGTTATGGTCGATAAAGAAACGATAAATTACGCCGCTATCTCTGGCAATAGTTTAATTGGTGTGACACGTGGTGCCAGTGGCTCCATCGCTTCAGCACATGCCTCCGGCGCAAGCGTCGGCCAATATACTTGTTTGTTGGATGCACAAGCAGGCATTCCCAGTATCAGCGCACCCAGTTATCAGCGCGAAATCCGTGGTAGCGTGCAATTACAAAATGGTTGGGCAGTGGCAAATAATTCGGGTTCAAGTTTTAATTTAACACAATGGAACAGAGGCACTGAAAAAAGCTGGACAGCCGCTACCGTAAGCAGCAGCACGACCGCAGGTATCTTACATAGTGTTAGCATGCTGTCTTATGGAGATGGATGGGCAGTTACTGATCAAAAGAATTCTCTTTTGATTTTTTTGCATTGGAATGGATCAAGCTGGACAGTAAATACCATTCCTTCTATCTGTAACAACCAAGATTTATACGGTGTCTCTGCTGTATCATCAATAGAAAGTTGGGCCGTCGGTGCACGCTATAAACCAGGCGCAGGCTGTACTGGCACCCTATTTCGCCACAATATCGTCAAGTGGAATGGTACCACATGGAGTGTCTTAGCGCCGGCATCTATTCCCGCTGATAATGCCAATAATCAAAATCTTAATGCCGTTAACGTCATTGATACCACAGGCAGTGGCACCGGTAATATTGGGTTTGCAGTCGGGGACAATGGAGAGGTACTGCAATATAGTGGGGGCGTCTGGACAAAACTGACGGCCATCAGTGGCAATAATCTGTATGGCGTATCCACCGTCTCTACCAGCGAAGCCTGGGCAGTGGGGCAGGGGGGCGTGATTTTTCGATGGAATGGCACGGCTTGGTCTACTTTTTCTTCTCCTGTGACAACAGATTTAAATGCCATTGTCATGCAAGATACCAATGGCGATGGATTAGCAGATGCTGGTTTTGCAGTTGGCAACTCCCAACGTATCTTGACCTACAACGGCAGTAGCTGGAGTTTTGTCGATTTAGGTGGAACGAATTTATTTGGTGTGGATATGTATAACGCACAAGATGCGTGGGCCGTTGGTGCCTCTGGCCTGATATTACATTGGGATGGTAGCAGCTGGACAAGTGTGAGCTCTGGTGTCAGTCCACAGCTCAATGCCATTAGTTTGGTCCCGCTCAAAAAACAAGCTTTATCCAGTTGGAACCAAGTATTCAATTAAAGGAGATATCATGATGTATCAGAGATCTGTTCGGTTTATTTCGTTTGTTATCGCGTTATTAGGAAGCTTATACGCAACATATGCCTATGCAACGTTATTTGATCCTTACCAAAGTAGCATCTCATCTACCATGGCCACTTTCATGAAAGAGAACCACGTGCCGGGTGCCGCTGTTATTATTTACGCATCAGGCAAGCCTTATTTTTATTATTTTGGCTACGCCAATCCTAATAACACGCCCGTGACAGAAAATACCATTTTTGAAATAGGATCGTTATCTAACATGATGGCTGGCCTGCTATTTGCCCAAGAGGTAGACATGGCAAATATGAAATTAGACGATACGATGAGACAATATATCAAAACATTATCTCCTCGTTTTGAAGATATCACACTCAAAGATTTAGCCACTCAAGTCAGTGGCATCGGTGATACAGCTTCCGTGATACCGCTTTCTCGTTTGACACTCGCTGCTGAACCAGAAAAACAGTGGATCAATGCTACCATGAATACTGCCTTACTCATTAAAGCCATCGAAACAGCAACGGGCAAAGATTTTGATAAATTATATCATCGTCACATTCTTATTCCGCTCAATATGCAATCAATTGGTTTAACCATCCATCCTAAATTAGCCGCTTATTCTGCAACAGGCTATGATGAAGCAGGACATCCACTCACATCATCAGAAAAAAACCTACCTGCTTTTGATACTATCAAAGCATCCAGTAAGAACATGCAAAAATTCTTAAGCGCCGCCATTGGTTTACCTGGCACACCTGAACGCATATTCTATCCGATGCGTCTGACACAGGTTGCTTATGTGCAATTACCGAATAGCATGCAAGGGCTGGGGTGGCATATTCACGAGATGCATGCTTTTTCCGCTATCACACATCATCTAGAAAGCAATACTGATTCTGTGCCTGTGCAAAGCATCTCTGATAAACCCACATACAATGGTGACAATCTATTTGACCAATATGGCTATACCGCTGGTTTTACCAGCTATATAGCGGTACTACCCAATAAGCAGTCAGGTGTTGTGATTTTAACAAATAAAACATTAAATAATCAGCGTGTCATTCAGGTGGGCAGGGAGATCTTATTTTCTATCAGATAGACAACACGCATGAATTCATTTAGGCTGCTCTTTTCAAAGAGGTTAATATGACAATAGGGCTCCATCGCCGCTTTACACCCCTGACTTTACTGATGATTAGTATCAATGGAATGGTAGGGTCTGCCTGGCTCTTTGCACCTTTTTATGCCGCTAAAATAGCAGGTGCCGGATCTCTCATTGCATGGATCATTGGCGGTGGTATCACTGCCTTTATTGCATTAACGTTTGCTGAACTCTCTGTGATGTTTCCTGTTGCTGGTGGTACTGCGCATATTCCACAGCTCAGTCATGGCGCATTCACGAGTTTTATACTCAGTTGGACAGCCTGGCTATCTGCACTGACAATGGCACCAATTGAAGTACAGGCTATTTTACAGTATGCCTCTACCTATTTTTCTTCTCTGATCTACATGCATCACGGTGTCCCACTGCTCACAACAATCGGCATGGGTTGGGCAACCTGTTTGATGTTGTTATTTTGTATCCTCAATATCGCAAGTTATAACGGGCTGATGCGATTCAACACACTCCTCTTTATTTTTAAACTGTCGGTGATTTTGCTGACCGTGGCTGCGCTTATTAAAACAAATTATCAGCCCACACATTTTAGTGATCTCTTACCTGCTGTGAGTGGCGCAGCAGGGTGGCATGGTATTTTAACCGCGCTTGCAACAGGTGGTGTCGCTTTTGCTTTTACGGGATTCAAACATGGCGTAGAGCTTGCTGGCGAAACAAAAAAATTTGCTATTGCTATTCCCTTTGCAATTGTGGGTTCTGTGCTCATTTGTTTGTTACTCTACCTGGGATTGCAGATTGCGTTTATTGGCGCACTGAGTACTTCTGTTTTTCAATTGGGCTGGCACAACCTCAGCTTTGTTGGCGATATTGGCCCGTTTGCAGGCTTGGCTGCTGGTGTGGGACTGATTTGGCTTGCTAATTTATTGTTTGTCGATGCTATTGTTTCACCTGCTGGCGCAGGACTCATTTATGTGACTTCAACAGCACGTATTTTATACGCCATGAGCCAGATTGGTTATCTACCACGATGGTTAACCATCGTGAACAAACAACATTTCCCTGTCGCCGCGATCATCGTGAATTTTATTTTAGGCATGCTACTATTCTTACCGCTACCAGGATGGCAAGCCATGGTCAGCTTTCTGGTTTCTGGTATGGTTATCTCCTATGCCATGGGACCCATTGCATTATTGTGCATGCGTCTTGAGTTACCCAATCTTGAAAGACAATTCAGATTACCCGCTGCTACATTACTTTGTTGTTTGGCATTTTATTTTTGCAACTTACTCAGTTATTGGACGGGATGGGAAACGTTGTATAAGTTAGCGATTGCAATGGGCATTGGTATTTGCCTTTTTGCCATTGCCTGCTTGCGAGGCAAGATGCGTGTCTCTTCCTTTGGACTTAAAACGGGATTATGGATTGCACCTTATCTCATTGGATTGATTAGCATTTCTTATTTTGGCGCCTTTGGCGGAAAAAACATCATCCCGTTTGGCTGGGACTTCTTAGTCATTGCCATTTTCAGTGTTTGCATCTTGTACTTGGCCGTTAAAAATCGCGGTGTCGTGACAAATGATATGATTATTTCCTCAATCAACCACTTAGAAGCCGTTGCTTGACATCCGTCGGGATATGTGTTTAAATATTCATTTATTTGTATAAATAATCATTCTATGCTGACACTAGACGTTAAGAACATACATAAATCTTTCGGCCATCATCCTATTTTGCGCGGTGTTTCTTTTTCTGCACAAAAGGGAGAAGTGATTGCATTGATGGGCAGCAGTGGATCCGGCAAAAGCACCTTGTTGCGTTGCATTAATCTATTGACTATCCCCGATATGGGCAGCATTCAACTTGATCAAGCGTACTTGGCATTTCAAATGCCGGGCGCAAAGCAGGTTACAACGCAAGACATGATTCAGTTACGCACAAAAGTTGGAATGGTCTTTCAACAATTTAATTTATGGGCACACATGACCGTCTTAGAAAATCTGATTGAAGCACCTATGCATGTGTTGAAGCAAAAAAAAGAAGACAGTATACAAGCAGCTGAACAACTGCTACAGAAAGTGGGGTTACTCGCAAAGCGTGATCATTATCCTGCACAACTCTCAGGCGGACAGCAGCAACGTGCAGCCATTGCCAGAGCGTTGATGATGAAACCAGCGGTCATGCTGTTTGATGAACCAACATCTGCCTTAGATCCAGAAATGGTTGGGGAAGTGCTCGCCGTGATGCAACAGCTTGCGGCAGAAGGCATGACCATGATTGTAGCGACGCATGAGTTACGATTCGCACACCGCCTTGCTAATCAGGGTATTTTTTTACATGAAGGAAAAATCATAGAACAGGGGAAAACAGACGATCTGTTTCGGAACCCCCAAACAGAGCGATTCAAGCAGTTTTTGCAGGCCATCGCCCATTGAGAAAATTGAGAAAGCAGCGGAGAAAAAATGCAGTACAGCAGAATGTATCAATTAGGCGTCTTTATTTTCTTCTGCATGAGTATGGTCAGTCATTTGGCTTTTGCCGAGCCTATCAAAACCATTCGTTTTGCCACAGAAGCCACTTATCCACCATTTGAGTATGTCGATGCCACTGGTCAAATACAAGGCTTTGATATTGCACTGGCAAAAGCGCTTTGCGCAGAAATGCAAGCGCGTTGTTATTTTGAAAATCAGGCCTTTAATAGTCTGATTCCCAGTTTACAAATAGGACGTTACGATGCGATTATCTCGGCGCTGGGGATTACAGCAGAACGTCAAAAACAAGTTGCTTTTACTGATGCTTATTATGAACCAAGCAGCAGTTTCGTATCGGCGATTCGTCATCATTATCACTTATCAGATCTTATTGGTAAAAAAATTGGCGTACAAATCAGTACGACCTTCGCAACTTATCTGGAAAAAACTTACGCTGACACGATAGAAATAAAATACTATAGCAGTATACAAGATGCTTTCTTGGATCTCTTATCAGGTAGAGTGGATGCTGTACTAGCAGATACGCCTATTGCGCTTTCTTGGTTAAAACAAAACGACAATCATCTTGCCTTTGCTATTGTCGAACATCCCCTCATTAATCACCAATACTTTGGGGCAGGCTATGGTATCGCAGTTGCTCAAAATAACCCTGTTTTATTAAAAGCACTGAATGAGGCACTCAAAAAAATCAAAGCCAATGGTGTCTATCAAAAGCTCATGGATACCTATTTTAGCGATCGAGATAAATCATAATGAGTGGATTTATAGATCAAATTATCAGTAGCACCGTGATGACAATTGAACTTGCTATTTTCGCCTTGTTGTTGGGTTTAGTGGTCGGTCTTGTGGGATCGTTATTAGAATCTATCTCTATCCGTTGGCTAAGGTATATTGCTGCTTCTTTAATTTTTATTATCAGAGGATTACCCGAAGTACTCGTATTGTTCTTTATCTTTTTTGGATTAACCGCTGTACTGAGTCAACTGTTCAATACTTTTATTGATATCAACGCATTTGCAGCAGGTGTGCTTTCACTGGGATTGATTTTTGGTGCTTACGCCTCCCAGGTATTTCGAGGCGCATTTCTGGCAATTGATCAAGGACAATTAGATGCCGGCAGGGCAGTGGGCTTTAGTCCCTTGCAAGTCATTTTTCTCATACAACTCCCTCAGGCTTGGCGACATGCGCTACCTGGATTAGGTAATTTATGGTTGATCCTTGTGAAAGACACCGCCATTGTCAGTTTAATTGGCTTACCTGAAATGATGAACCAGGCAAAATTGGCAGCCAGTACAACAAATCAGCCGTTTCTTTATTATTTAATCGCCGCCTTGCTTTATCTGATCATCACAAGCGTTTCTCAAGTGGTGATTCGTTTTCTAAGTGATAGGGCAAATCGGTATATTTCATAGGTTTTTTATGCACACTTATTTATTGACACTGTTAGGTGGATTGGGCATCACCATCGTACTCACATTGGCATCTTTGGTGGTTGGGTTATTGACTGCTATTTTACTGACAATCGGTGTGCTTTTCGGCAACCGTTTATTGAAATATAGCATTCACGCTTTTCTCTTCTTTATGCGAGGGACACCGCTACTCGTACAAATTTTCCTCATCTATTATGGGTCGGGCCAATTCGCTTGGCTAAGAGAGTCCTTTTTGTGGATAGGATTACGTCATCCCATGGTTTGCGCGATCCTTGCATTGGCAATGAATTCAGCGTGTTATACCAGTGTGTTATTGCAAGGTGCAATTGCCTCTGTCCCAAAGAATGAGGTGGATGCTTGCGCCGCAATGGGCATGTCAAAATGGCTTGCTTTTAGGCGTGTTATCTTTCCCCGTGCTTTTCGTATTGCACTGCCTGCCTACTCAAACGAAGTGTTGATGATTTTAAAGGGGACTGCTTTGGTCAGCACCATCACCTTACTCGATTTTATGGGCGTGATACAGCAGCTGATTGCAACAACTTATTTACCCATACCTTTTTATTTGCTTGCTGGTGCCGTTTATTTAATATTAAATGCCTTGATCACAGGTATTTTCAAGTTACTAATGCGGTATCATACTGCTTCTATCACCTAGCCCTTTTTTAGGAAAATGTTATGTTATTTAAACAAATACAACTATTTGACATTAAGACACGCCTTGCTACCGCAGCAGAGAATATCGCAACCCAATTGCATGATTTTGCTTTTCACCCTTGCTTTGCTTCTTCACCGATCAGTATGGGGTGGGTCTCACCCTTAGAAGAAGACGATGCGCCACTTGCCATTGGCCTGCAAAACTGCATCATGATTTGCTTACAAATCGAAAAAAAAATACTGCCTAATAGCGTGATCAATGACGCATTAAAAACGAAAATAAAAGAAGTTGAGAAGCAAGAAGGAAGAAAAATCAGACAAAAAGAGAAACTCTCCTACAAAGAGGAAGTCACACAGACCTTATTGCCCCGTGCTTTCAGTAAATATACCAAAATATTTGCTTATATTGACATCAAACATAAATGGCTGGTACTTAATACAACAAACCCTGCTCAGACTGAACTATTTTTGTCTTTATTTAAAAAATCGATTGCAGAGAGTATTGCACCTATCGATACCCTAAAACCATCCCTTATTTTAAGTGATTGGCTGATGAATCATAGCAATCCCACGTCATTTTCTGTTCAAAAAGCATGTGTCTTGCAAGATCCCCAACAAGAGAACAGGGTGATTAGAGCGACACAACAAGACCTTTTTGCACCTGGCATACAGGCATTGTTAAAAGAAGGCTGTCAAGCTATTCAACTGGCCTGCTGCTGGCAAGATCGTATTCATTTTACCATTACGCAACCCTTTCAATTGCGTAGCCTCAAGTACGCGAGCGATGAGCTAAGTGAAATAAGCGACCAAATTGACACCGTTCGTCAAAAATTTTCCACAGACTTTATCTTAATGGTCGAGTCATTAACTCAGCTGATCAAAGACTTACTGGAAATATTTGAAACGGGTAAACAAACGAAAAAAGAGAAACTAGCCTTAGTTGGTTAAGTACCCAAACACCACTATTGCACCTGAAATGACTGCATGAGATGATAGTCGTCGCTGATTTTTTTATTTTTAAGGAGACCCAACATGGCGAAAGCAAAAGAAGCAAAGAAAGAATCCAAAGGCAAAAAACCAACGAAGTCGCTCAAAGAAAAGCGCAAAGAAAAGAAAAAAAAGAAAGAAGACCAACGATAGCGCCAGGGGCGTTCGTCTGTCATACCGAGCCGCGACCGTGTGGGAGCGACACTGTTCACAAAATGTGACGCTCCCTCACGTTCGCGGCTCGGTATCTGCCCGCAGACGAACGTTAGCGACTAGGAACCTGAATCCTTTACAACTTAATTGGTTTCTTTTTAGCCGAAGCATGCCTTGCCCGTAATTCGATATCAATGTACCGATCCGTAATGGCGCTAGAGCTGTGGCCAGCATCATCTCTGACATGTTCGCGCGGCCTGATTTTCACATCCTCTGAGATGCCTGTATGACGTAGCCAGTGAACAGTTGCCACCATTAGCATGTCTGCATCTTCTTCAAAACCATCCCTATTTAAACGCTCAATGGTCTGATCAAAACAACATTGCACAATTTTACGTATATGTCTTGTCCCTTCAATAGAACCCTTACCAATCGCTTTAGGAATCAGAGGTGTTGCCTCGCCAGGCGAGGGCAGGGAAGATAACCCTAAGCTGATGCGATAGCGTTTTAACGCTTCTAGCATCGCATTACTGACACTGATATCACGCTCCTTATTCCCTTTACCCACTGTTTTAAACCACCAGTTATTATCCATGTCTTTGTAAAAATGTCCCATTTGCGGTATCCATCGTTCGCTTGCTGCTAACTCAGAAATACGTAAATACATGGCAAAAAGGGCATTCATAATAAACAAAGTGCGTTCATGCAAACTGGGATGTTGACTGGCCATTAACTCAGCTGTCTCAATAATATAGGCCCACTGCAACTCTGATAAACGACGTATTGTTTTCATACCATGGCGCTTACGTAAGAATTTGCTTTTTTGACGTATTTGCGCAATAGGATTACCAAACACATATTCCTCTTGTTCCAGATAACTAAAGAAACTACTTAAGATAGCGAAAATGGACTGTAGTGCGCTTTGTGAAAGTGTATAAGATCTGACATTGGGCATATCTCCCTGCCGGTGTGCTTTTTTACTAATTGCAGCGATAAAAGGTCGCCACACAGGATGTGGGACACGCAATCCCTCTTGATCAACAAAACGCGACACGTGCCGGGTACCAATCCACTCTTTGGGGGGATCTTGGCAAAAGGCAAGAAAAACTTCTAAATCATTTCTACGTAAGGCTTTTAAAGGTTTTGCCTGTATGAACCAAGACCATTGCAAAAGACGCTCAATTTCTCTGCGATAAGCCTTAAACGTTTCTGCACTGCCACGGTAAGCATAAAGAAAGTGGCAAGCCTGTTGGTAGTCAGTATGCACTTCGTTGGCAGCGATTGCCGCAGAAAGCCGTGACGTGATCTGGGTTATTTGCGTATGAAATGTGGATTCAATATGCTCAAGTGCATCAAACAGCGGGATGGGTGTGGTTCCATATGTCACTCGTTATATCCTTTTCAAAATAAGCGTGAAACCAATGACTAGTAACTCCGTTCCTTGTTTTGTGGAGCCAGCTTCTCTATAGAAACGAGAAACGTCCGCATAGTGTAATTGAGTCGCGTTACCGAGCCGCGCGCGTAAGCAAGCGTCACTGTTGTTGGGCAGTGACGCTTGCTTACGCGCGCGGCTCGGTAACGCGACTCAATTACAGTACCAGTCAGTCCCAACAGTAATCAGAATGGCCGGTAATAATAGTTACCGGCCATTATAAAGGCGTTCTTCCGACTTGTATACCCCATTATCACCTGTCCTATTTTGCTATTTTGTACGACATTGACTACAAGCTTTGTAAGACATTGACTACAGATGATGAGAGATTTTGGAAGATAGCTGTGTAAGAAAATAGCCGCTCCTTAGTTAATATATTTGTAACTTATTGTTTTAATTATAAAAAATATATAATGCCTTGTCAGCTGTTTTTTTATTTGCTTAAGAGAAGCTTAAATGAGGGTCATGACAAAACAGCATGCGTCCGATACAATCGATTTCATAGTCACGGTAGACTTACGGTTAGAGAAAGGATTCTGCAACCACTCCTCGTTTTGTGTTATTGCATGGATGCAGCTATTAACAGGGAAGCATGATTTTTTATAAGGGCAGCCCCAAAACTGCCCTTTTCTTTTTTGAAGAATCAAATATAATGCCCTCTTTGTAATGAGATAGCAAGAATCTAAGGTCCCTATGGCACAATATGTTTACTCCATGCAATATGTTTACTCCATGCAAGACGTTGGCAAAGTCATCCCGTCTACTAAGCGCGAAATACTCAAAAAAATATGGCTTTCTTTTTATCCTGGCGCCAAGATTGGTGTGCTTGGCCTAAATGGTTCAGGCAAATCGACTCTCTTAAAAATCATGGCTGGTATTGATAAAGATTTTACTGGTGAAGCACGTCCCTTAATAGACATTAAGATTGGATTCTTATCACAAGAGCCGCAGCTCGACCCTCAAAAAAACGTACGCGGCAATATCGAAGAAGGCGTTGGTGAATCAATGGCGTTGTTAAGCAGATATCATGCTATCAGCGATCGGTTTGCAGAAACGCTCACCGATGAAGAAATGACACAACTGCTGGAAGAACAAGGCAACTTACAACAGGCTATCGACGCCGCTGGACTATGGGATTTAGAGCGTAAATTAGAAATTGCAGCAGATGCGTTACGCCTACCCCCTTGGGAAGCCGATGTCACAAAGCTTTCCGGTGGCGAACGCAGACGTGTTGCGCTCTGTCGGTTGCTTCTCTCAAAGCCAGATATGTTACTTCTAGATGAACCGACCAACCATTTGGATGCAGAAAGCGTCGCTTGGTTAGAAAAATTTTTACATGAATATAGTGGAACCGTTGTTGCTGTTACCCATGATCGTTACTTTCTTGATAATGTTGCGGGCTGGATTTTAGAGCTTGACCGTGGCCATGGTATCCCTTACGAAGGTAATTATAGTGCCTGGTTGGAACAAAAAGAAAAGCGCCTTGTTCAAGAAGAACGCCAACAAGAATCGCATACCAAGGCATTAAAAGCAGAGCTTGAATGGGTGCGTACCAACCCCAAAGGCCGACAAGCAAAAAGTAAGGCACGACTGGCGCGCTATGAAGAGCTGAGTTCTCAAGAATACCAGAAGCGAGCAGAAACCATGCAGGAATTATATATCCCAGCAGGGCCGCGGCTTGGTACACTCGTGATTGAAGTTGATAACATCAGTAAACAATTTGATGGCAGAATTTTATTTGAAAACTTAAGCTTTCAAGTGCCGCCAGCAGCCATTGTGGGCATTATTGGCCCCAATGGTGCGGGTAAGTCTACACTCTTTAAGATACTCATGGGCATTGAGAAACCAGATAGCGGCCACGTTCGGCTAGGCGAAACGGTGAAACTCGCTTTTGTAGATCAAAGTCGCGATAGCCTCAATAATAAAAATACCATCTGGCAAGAAATCTCTGGTGGATTAGATATCATGACTGTTGGCAATTTCCAGATGCAAAGTCGTAGCTATGTCGGTCGGTTTAATTTTAAAGGAACAGAGCAACAAAAATTTATTGAAAATTTATCCGGTGGTGAACGTAACCGTGTGCATCTTGCCAAATTATTAAGTAGCGGCGGTAATGTATTACTGTTGGATGAACCAACAAATGACCTGGATGTAGAAACATTGCGCGCCTTAGAAGAAGGCCTCTTAAATTTTCCTGGTTGTGCGATGGTGATCTCGCATGACCGCTGGTTCTTAGATCGTATTGCCACGCATATTCTTGCTTTTGAAGAGGATGGTGGCGTGAACTTTTTCATGGGCAATTACACAGAATATGAGGCAGATCGTATCAAGCGGTTAGGGGAACAGGCGACACAGCCACATCGTCGCAAATTCCGCAGGTTAGAAACCTAGTAGGAATAAACACCAAACGGTGCATGTGACCGAGCCGCGACCGGCAGAGAGTTACTGGTGGTGACGCTCCCTCACGGTCGCGGCTCGGTATCGCAGCCGAACGTTTGGTGTTTATTCAAGGGATGATCTATTAGATTGGCTTTAAAGAACGACTGTTGAACCAGAACCTGCCATAAGAAATAAAAATCTCTTCACCTTCGTGAATACGTCGCAATGCACGAAGCGTTGCCAAACGCTTCCTCACGTCGATCGTAAAATAAGCATTGGGTTTAGTAGAGTGATTATAGATACTGCCGAATCCCGTAAAAACAGCGCTCTTACCATTCACATCAAAATAATAATCTTCTAATACCTTGTCGCCGCCATGAGACAGTATCATATAGCACTCTTCAATCTTATTTTCTTTATTAAAAGACTGGCCTGCAAATACACCGTAACCGTTTGTCTGAGATTGTTGGACAAAGATGAGGGATCTAAACAATTTTTTTTTCATTTCTCGTCCTGTGGCAGTTCAAAGCAACCTATTCTCTTATCTTCTGCCTGCAAACACAACCAAAATCACCCCTGATATTAAAGCCAACCCACCTAAGATGGGTGAGAGATGAACAGTATTTTCTGTGTCTGCTGTAACCTGAATATTGCCAATTTGCGCAATTTTCTCATGCTGTGTATAAGTAAACCCCTGGTACCCTAGCACACAGATACCAATCACAACCAATAACACGCCCAAAATATTGATCACTGTCTTCATCGTTCCTCTCCTTTTTTAACGATACCGACACACCACCCTACGCTACTTAAAGAGCTAACACTTCATTGTGAGCTATTTGGCGTTTTTTGTCAAAAAATGTTTAATAAAAATTCATATTTTATAAATATGGATAAATAAATACATTTTCCCTCCCTATTTTCTCTGCAACGCAATCAACTGAGGCAGCTGTTTCAGCACATCATAGACTTTCTTTAACGCTTCGTGGTTCTTCACGTTCACTGTTAAATAAATATCACATATCACCGCATCATCTGTTTTTTGCATTTCAATGGCGACGACATGGATTTTTTCACCCGCTAATAATGTACTGATTTTCTGTAAGATACCGGGGGTTTCCATGATTTTTATTAATAAGGTCACAAGATACTGGTTTTGCTGTTTCTGGCTCCAAGCAACATCAATAAACCTATCTCGATTTTTGCTATCGCGTGATAATGTGCGACAGTCCTTACGATGAATGGTCACACCACCCTTTCTAGTAATATAACCAAGAATAGGATCGCCTGGTAAAGGCTTACAACAACGCGCCATGTAGGTTAAGAGCCTATTAATACCTTCAATGCCCACGTCTGATGTGATTTTTCCATCTGGTATTTTCTTGTCCTTCTGCATGATGGTTGGTAACGGTATGTGCCTCTTTTCCTTATTATCTTCAAGGGATGCATCATCTTCATCTTCTTTTAACAAGCTGTCCTGTGTTTTAAACCAGTGTTGCACCTTCGCAACGGCACGTTTGGTTTTTAAATAGCCCAAGTGTGTATTCAGCCAATCTCGACTGGGATTGGCTTGCTTGCCAGTCATAATCTCAATACGGTCTCCTGTTTTTAAGGAATACGTCAATTGCACGAGTTTATTATTCACTTTTGCACCACGACAACGATGCCCGACTTCACTATGGATCGCATAAGCGAAATCCAGTGGTGTCGCCCCCTTATTTAAATCAATAATTTCACCGGTTGGTGTAAACACATAAACACGATCAGAAAGCAAGTCTGGTATTTTTTCTTTGGGAGACACACTCCCCTGTGATGCCAGTTCCTTATGCCAAGCAATGACCTCTCGTAATAAAGCAATTTTGAGTTCATTGTCTAACGATTGCATGATGCCTTCTTTATAGCGCCAATGCGATGCAACACCTAACTCACTCTGTTCATGCATATCATAGGTGCGAATTTGAATTTCAATATTCTTATTCTTTGGTCCAACAATGACAATATGAATGGAACGATAGCCATTTGGTTTGGGATGTGCAATATAATCGTCAAATTCATGATGGATCTGTGGCCACATTTCTTGAATCAGACTTAATACATGGTAACAGTCATCAACGTGCCTGACTAATACACGCAGTGCTGAGATATCATAAATATTTTCCATACCAATATTTTTTCTTAGCATTTTCTTATAAATACTGTAAATGTGCTTTGCGCGACTGTTGACTTGAAAATCGCTGATACCATTTTCATGTAACAACGTGACGAGTAGATGATTGACCTCACCTAAATCAACTTCCCGTTCTACACGTTTGCTTGCCAGTGACTGTGCAATTTTCTTATAGGTATCAGGTTCCAGATAACGTAGCGATAAGTCTTCTATTTCCCATTTCAGTTGCCAGATACCCAGCCTGTTCGCAAGTGGTGCGTAGACGGTTAGAGCAGTCTGCGCAATAGAAACTTGCTCGGATTGCGTACTTTCTTTTGCTTGACGTAACAAATACAAGTATTCTGCTAATATGATCAAAACGGAACGTATATCCGTGACCATAGCTAATAACATTTGGCGCCATTTTTCAGTATGATGTTCCCCTTGTTGCTCTCGTTGGTGTAGCTGGCCTAAAGATTGCATCTTGAGTACATCTTTCAATAAATGAACCGTATGCTCATGAAATTGCTCTATCATAAAATCCGTATGCATGATCTGTGCCTGAAACAAGGGGTAGGCAATGGCAACCGCCATTGCTTCTTTATCTAAACCCAGCTGAAGCAAAATATCAGCAATACTCAGTCCCTTCTGTAGCAACACAGGATCCACGCCGCGATACAGCCCCACGACCTGCTGCATGAGTGCAGCGGTCTCGTTTCCCCTTGCGTTGGAAACATGTGCCAACCATGCTTCTGTCGCTATTAATTTTTCATATGTTTTAGGCATGTGGTATCACTTTTCTTATAAAAATCAACCCACTAAAAAGAAAGGTGTGAAATCCTATCACTTTGATTATAATGCATAACCAATCGACTGCCACTGGAGTATCATCATGAGTCAATTTGGACGTTATCCAACAACACGATTACGCCGCCTCAGACAACACCACCAAATCAGGGCACTGATCAGAGAGACAGAACTGAATCCGACGGATTTCGTGCTACCGTTATTTATACGACATGGCACACATGTTAAAAAACCCATACAGGCTATGCCTGGCCATTATCAGTACTCTGTTGACTGTCTCGCTCAAGAAATAAAAGACATTGCAGCGCTTGGTATCAAGCACGTGATGTTATTCGGTATTCCTGACACCAAAGACTCACTTGGTCAAGCAGCGTACCAAGAGACTGGCGTTATTCAATCAGCAATCTCATTGATTAAGTCCATTGCCCCTCAGATGCTTGTGATAACAGATCTTTGCTTTTGTGAATACACAGACCATGGCCATTGTGGTGTCATCACAGAACCACCCCACCCTTTTGCTATTGAGAACGATAAAACACTTGCGTTACTGGCTAAACAAGCCATCAGTCATGCTGCTTCCGGTGCAGATATTATCGCACCAAGTGGTATGATGGACGGCATGATACATGCCATTCGCCATGCATTGGATACGGCGCATTTTCATGACATCCCGCTACTCAGTTACGCAGTGAAGTATGCCTCTAGCCTTTACGGCCCTTTTCGTGAAGCAGCAGAAGGTGCGCCGCAATCACATGATAGACGCAGTCATCAAATGGATCCGGCTAACCAATCCGAGGCTATACGTGAATGCGCCTTAGATATTGCAGAAGGCGCAGATATGCTCATGGTAAAACCGGCACATACCTACCTTGATATCATTGCACAGGTCAAAAAAACTTACCCCTACCTGCCACTTGCGGCATACCATACAAGCGGTGAATATGCCATGGTAAAAGCCGCTGCTAGTAAGGGTTGGGTGGATGAGAAGGAGACTGCGCTAGAAATACTTACCGGGATTCGCCGTGCGGGCGCAGATTTTATTATCACTTATTTTGCAAAAGATGCGGTAAAATGGCTATCATAGGTCTTGCTAACAATGAAAATCCTCTAGGATCCAGCCCACGCGCAATGGCAGGCGCACGAGCGGCCTTGCAATCGCTTCATCTATACCCGGATACGCATTATATTGCACTCAAAGAAGCACTCGGTGCACATATGCAGGTCGCACCAACGCAGATTACCATTGGTAACGGATCAGAAAGTATTCTAGAGCTCATTATCAGAACCCACTTACACCAAGGTCAATCTGCTGTTATTTCAGAATACGCCTTCTTGACTGTGCCATTATTGCTGAAAAATTATGGTATTCACATGAATACCGCTAAAGCATGCTGCTTTGGACATGATCCCGCAGCGCTCTTAAAAGCCATTGATGAAAAAACGCGTGCCATTTTTATCATTAATCCCAATAATCCAACGGGTACCTTTCTTGATAACAATGCGCTCACAAAACTGATTAAAGACATTCCTTCCCATATTCTTATCGTAATTGATGAAGCATATGCCGAATACAGACAAGATCCTGACTGTCCGCAATCAATCTCTTATGTAAACCAATACCCCAACCTGATTGTCATGCGTACTTTTTCAAAAATTTACGGCCTCGCTGCATTACGGATAGGTTATGCTGTTGCTTCTACTGAGATAACCAACAGACTCAACCATTCCCAACTACCCTTTCATACCAATAGCGTTGCTGTTGCAGCAGCCCACGCAGCGTTGGCAGACCAAATGCACGTCACACGCAGTCTCATCCACAATCAACAAGGTATGGCAAAGTTAACAACTGCCCTCTCCCAGCTGGGATTCTCTTTTATTCCATCAGCTGGTAACTTTCTTGCTATTCGTGTCAAACAAGCTCAAGTCTATTATCATGCACTTTTAAAAGCAGGTATCGCTATCAAACCATTAGACAGTTATCAGATGCCAGATTACATCCGCGTCAGTATAGGCACTTTCACAGAAATCGACGCTTTCCTCGCGGCATTAGCAGACATCAGCGTGTCATCAATCAGCGCACTTCAATAAGGGATGATCCGGATCATACGCTTTGAGTTTTTGCCAGACTTGACGCTTGCTCTCCTCTTGCTCCGCCACAAAAAAAGCGAGTGTTGGAATTTGTATAAAGGTAAGCTCTTGTAATGCAAATTGACGCATCTGCGCTCTGATTTGAGGCGATTCTAAAACAGTATCAGGTGTATATTTACCGCGCTGAAGCTGCAACACCGTCTGAATGGTAGCCGCTGCATATTGTACAAAATCTTCTTTAAATTTCTTTAAGCGATCAAACGGTAAAGTGTCAATGACTTCATGAATGATTTTTTCACGATAATGCATATATTCTACTTTTATTCTTTCGACAGCTTGTTTGAGTTCCGTGATTTCTTGAGCAATACGTGTTGCATGAACATCCTCTTTTTGAACAACGGGTGTTTGATAATCTTTTTTCAATGCACTTAAGAGATATCCTGCTTTGTTTTTTACTTGCCCTTCTTGAAATTGTTTAGATGATTCTATGAAATGTAATTTTTTCTCAATAAAATTTCGTTCATAGATAGAAAAAATATCTTTCACTTTCTCAGCTGACAAACCATAGGCTGATTGTAAATGTGACGTTAATGCATCTCCTCCCTCCCCTCTCTCCTGTCTTGGCACATACTGTGATTTTGTCTCTCCTAGGCGAATTTTTTTCGCACGCTCTTTTAAGATAAATCGAACTTTGACTATTTTTCGGCCTTCTCGCGCATACTCTGGCGTGATAATTAAATCAGAATAAGCATTGACCTCGTCCACCGCTTTGTCTAATACACGTTTCTTAAAATCTCTAAAAACGTCATATAAGCCTTCTGATACCCCCATTATTTTTTTAAATAATGCAATTTCAAACCATTTTGTCTGAGCCAGTCCCCGATAGCGTATGCAGTTTTCATATAAGGCCAAGCCATAACTGGAACGAAATTTAGACTGAATAACCAAATCAATCTTACCAAACATAGAGGGGGAATGGAGTAACTGCTTCATGCGTGGCGAATAAGCATAGTAACAAAGTGGACCCTGTAAACTGACACTCGCAATAATAGAGCTTGCTGTCCAATTCTCTGTACCTGTTTGCTGATCAAATAAATTCCATTCAATAATGGTCGAGATCAACCCTTTTAATGCCTCTCTAATCACAGCATGGTTATGGCCTTGATAACCAATCAAAGCACATAATTGCTTCATGGTGATGGTATGTTCCTCCTTCAACATCAATTCGCCATAAGCATGGTACAACAATGCATTTGAAATTTTACGCTGTAACAAGCTGAGTGTATTTGAACAATGAATTGTTGCCGCGTGCTTTTTCAATTCCCGATGATGGTTGTCTTGTTGCTGCTCCGCATTTTGTAATCCCACATCCGTCTCAATTAGTCCCATAAGCGTCACATTTCCTTCCCATAAACGTCACAAAATCTCCCATAAGCGTCACAAAATCTCCCATAGACGTCGCATTTCACGTTCATATCTTTATACAATTCAACAGCTTACGCGACCGTAAACAAAAGATAAACAAAAAATAAAAAAAACAACAACAGCCGTTTTTGTTTTTTGTTTATCTTTTTTATTTATTATCAATCAAAACAAATGATATATTATGCTTTATCGTAATACAACGACAGGAGTCAATCGTGAAAGTCATTGCTTTTGTAAACAATAAAGGCGGGGTTGGAAAAACAACATGTACCAAACTCATGGCGGAATATCTTAGTAAGAAAAAAGCACTGCGAACGCTGTGCATCGACTTTGATCCACAGTGTAACTTCTCTCATCAGTATTTGCAAATGGAAATTGATCCTGTTGCACCAGAAGGACTCATGCCTCCTATTCATCCAGATTATGATCCCATGGATCCTGAGGACAGTGGATGGGATGGTCGTAGCAGCATTGCTGAAATATTTTATGGTGAAGGTGTTGTCCCTTACCCTACATATGTAGATAAACTAGACATAGCGCCAGGACATGCTGAAAAATTACTCACAGCTGAGTCTGTGAGACGTTCTGAAGTGGTGGAGAAAGTACACAAACAATTGGCTGGTTTTTTAAATTCTCCCGATGTGCGTGCGGCTTACGATGTGGTTGTGATTGATACCTCACCCTCTAAAGGGCCACTCACGATCAGTGTGATTAAGGCGGCAACGCATATTATTATCCCCTCTGTCATGGAGGAACAACCGGTACAGGGTATCTACGGTATGTTACAGTTATGGATGCAAGAATCACTGTTACGTGAGAAATCAGCACCACTAAAATTAGTGGGTATTCTACCTAATATGTTTAAACAAACGCGATTGCATCGAGATATATTAGAGAGTTTGCAACACAGTGACGCTATCGGTAAGTATGTCTTACCTGTTAAATTTTCACAGCGTATTGTTTTTGCTGAAATTGATGCAGCAGATTCGGCACCGCGTTCCATTTTTGATTTTCCAGATCAACATGTTGCAAAAATAGAGGCCATGGAAGTTTGTAGCCAAATAGCAGAGAGGATTTATCATGAATAAGAAAAAGCGATTCCACATTTCAGATGCGTTAACACGCGGATTACGAGATACCATTCAAATTGCTGAGAGTAATACTGATCTTTTTCGAAATGTGGTGCTACCGCTCTCACGTGTCGAGCTTGATCCTGATAATCCACGTCAACTGGCTATCTGCCTCAAGGATGTGCGAGAGGGCATTGATCCAATGGATAGCCAATTTGCACGTAAACAAGTGGAACTGGAAAAGCTAGAAGAGTTGGCTTTTACCATTAAAGCCAGTGGATTGATCAATCCCATTGTCGTTTATAAATCAGGTGAGATGTATCGTGTGGTAGCAGGCGAAAGGCGCTCATTAGCGTCTATTTTGGCTGGTAAACAAGAGATAGATGCCAGGGTATTTAGTGAAAAGCCAAAAGGGTTTGAGTTAAAGCTGATACAGTGGATTGAAAATACAGCACGTGAGGATTTGAGTCTAGCAGAGCGACTGGATAACATGCGGGATATCGTAAAAGAATATCAGCGTCAACATGGCAGCGTGGAATTGACGGCAACGCTTATTAAATCCATTACAGGATTATCGCTATCACAATCCTCTTATTATCTTGCTGCCTTGCAGGCACCTGAGGATGTACAGTGTCATATTCAAAACGGGAATATTCGTAATTTAGACAAGGCTGCGCTTATCAGCACGATCTCCTCCGCAGATGTGAGAAGTCAGGCAATGGCTGCTTGTCTACAAGGCGCCAGTTTGAAACAAATAAAGCTCGTGATTTCACAACAAAAATCATTACATAAAAACAAATTACCTTTGCAAACAGAGCAGCGTGGTCGAACGACGGTAAAAATTCAAATGGGGTCAACTGCCAAACCGCAAGTCGTCAAAACGATGGTTGATAGTATCTTAAATCAAAGTGAATACAATAAGTACCTCACAACGTTTGCTCAGGTTGATTGGATGGACTTAAGACAGACAACGAAAGCGTTCCGCAAGCTAGTCGAAATTCTTGAATTGGAGATGGCGTAATCGTGATGAGGAAAATAATGACTTCGGTCAAGCTGCAGAAAAAACTACATTTACGACTTCAGCAACGTATTATCGATGATGGCTACGGTATGCGTGGCAAGAGTAAATGGATCGTAGAATCAATTGAATCTTTTTTGTTTCTCAACGATTATCCAGAATTGGTCAATATTGCTGAGGAAATGGGTCAATCAACAGATATGGTCACCTTGAGAATACCGGAAGATCTGATGTTGAAGATTGAGAAAGCCATTGTTTCTATACGCACGGCATATCCTGCTAGCGAAGGTGTGAAAAGTAATTTGGTGAGAGCAAGTATTATGCAGCGCCTATTGCGAGCGACTTCGGTAACCGAAGTTTAGCGTATCATATTGAATAATAACTTTTTTCTTTACAAGAAATAGCTATTCTTTTATGAGCGGCTTTCCCACAAACGTCCACCTTATTCATATGATAAGGGGGTATTTATTTTTAATTTATCCTCCCCATGTTCCACATAGAACATTCAGATGAGTGGTTTTGCGTAATGGGTATATTAAAAAAATTTAATAGGTATAATACTAGGGTAAGTTGTGGTTCCTGCGCGCTTTGGTGGAGGGGCGCATCTGGTTATGTCTGCGTTAAGGATAGGATATGCAAGCTGAGGGAATATTGATTGTTGAAGACAATCAATTAAATTTGATGTTAATTAAGACTATGCTCAACGGTAGGCATTATGATGTCAGAACAGCAGAGAATGCAGAAGAAGCGTTGTTGTTACTTTCTACTTTTCATCCCAAAGTCATCCTGATGGATATACAATTACCAGGAATGGATGGCCTGACGTTGACACGCCAAATTAAAGCGAATCCTCAATTCAAAGAAACTGCCATCATTGCAGTAACGGCCTATGCGATGAAGGGAGATAGGGAAAAAGCCCTAGCGGCAGGTTGTGATGAATATGTGTCAAAACCCATTGATATTAAAACTTTTCCAGATATGGTGGCAAAATACTTAGCTGTTTCTGTCAACAGACCCTAAAGGAATGATTGCTGGATGGATCACTGTCAAAAAGAAGCGACTGAAATTGATAAATTACGCGCATCGCTTCTGGCAAAAGAGGATCTGATTAAGGAATTGAACCACCGGTTTAAAAATTATTTACAAGCTATTTCCTATTTATTGTCCTCCCAGATTGCATGTGTGGCAGAGACAGCAGCCAAAGACGCCATTACCATGGCTGTGTCCAGAATCAGGACGGTTGCGCTTATTCAAGATATGTTTTCTTCTGTTGAACAAGGTGATGTTATCTCTGTCAGGGATTATCTTGGTCAGCTGACGACATATCTGTATGATCTCTATGGTGTTGCGCATACAATCACCTATACACTGGACATAGACGACATCGCGTTAGCTACTGAGAAAATGGTGTTGCTTGGATTGATTCTGAATGAATTACTGTCTAATATTTTTAAATACGCTTTTTTAGGACTAGGGAAGGGGCGCGTTCTGTTATCTTTAAAGGAATCTCAACAGGATGTTGTCCTTGAAGTCAGTGATGATGGTATTGGCTTACCACCCCGTTTTAAGATGCCAGAAGACAGACACTCAGGATTGGGCATTGTCCAGGGTCTCTCTGAGCAATTGGGTGGCGTGTTATCGATATCGGGTCAGTCTGGCACAACATGCACGATCAGTTGGAAGAAATGAGTGTGTTACATCATTAAGGATGCTTTATGCTAGTTCATCCCATACGCATCGTTCACATCAGTGATACGCATTTATTTGCTGATCCTAAAAAAACACTTCTTGGTGTGCCAACACAGCAAAGCATGGAGACTGTGATTGCGTGTATTAAACAGCATACACCGCAGATGGACTTTATTTTACATTCTGGTGATTTATCACAAGATGCAACACCCGCGTCTTATGAACGTGTTGCTGCCTTACTGGCAGCCTTTTCAGTCCCTGTTTATTGCGTACCCGGCAACCATGATAGCAGCGATATCATGGCGCGTGTTTACCCACAACATACCCTTTCTTTATCACGACATATTGTGCAGGAAAAATGGCATGTGATTTTATTAGATTCCCATATTCCCAATGCAGTAGAAGGTTATTTAGCAACAGAACAACTCACTTTTTTGCAACGTTGTCTGACGGATTATCCGCATCATGATGCGGTTATTGTTTTTCACCACCCACCGATCGGATTGGATACCGCTTGGTTAGATCCGATAAACTTAAGAAATGCAGATGCATTCTGGCAGCTTGTGTCACGATATGCGCGTGTAAAGGCGGTGTTATTCGGTCACGCGCATCAAGAAGTTGCTTGTATGAAGGGTAATGTGATGTGTTATGGTGTTCCTTCAACATGCATACAGTTTAAGCCTAAACAGGATAAGTTTGCATTGGATCACGTGCCACCAGGGTATCGTTACATTGAATTGGGTGCTGATGGACAGTTATCAACAACGCTCTATCGTGCGCCACATTATGTTGGTCAATTTGAAGAAAATGTCACAGGTTATTAAAAAAGGAATGCGTATGCGTTTTTGCTCTTTCTTTATCGTGGTACTGTGTGGATGGTTAGGTCTGATGCCTTTATCGTATGCCAGGACAGTTTATCCTTATGCCGCCTCTCTTTGCCAGGAAGAGGGATATTCTTGCGTGCGTGTGAAGCGAAATCAATCATGGGGATCCCTTTTCTCTGATCACTACGATCGTTCTATTGTCATGCGTATTAACAGGATGAATATCAATTTGTGGCCAGGGATGGTGATAGCAGTGCCTAATCACCTATCTACGGCCAATATTATTGACTTTTCTCCCTTCCCGCTGAGTATGCAGTCGTCAGAAAAGGTGGTTGTTGTTGATCCTAACGTACAAGCATGGGCGGCTTACGACCATGGTCAACTCCTGCGGTGGGGGCCTATTTCAGCTGGCTCAGATTATTGTCGTGATATTCATGCCCCTTGTCGTACACATGAGGGTGTTTTTCGTATTTTTTCTTTGGGGAATAGTGATTGCTATTCCAAAAGATTTCCCCTGCCAGATGGTGGTGCACCCATGCCTTATTGTATGTTTTTTAATAATGGGCAAGCATTACATGGAGAGGCGCGTGGGTTACCTGGTTATAATGACAGCCATGGTTGTGTACGGATGTATGTTGATGATGCGGAATGGTTACGCTATGAATTTGCGGAAGGCCCAACTGCCCAGAATCACTATCGTGGTACCAAAGTCGTCGTGCGTTCTTATGGATATGATATACCCGTACAGGATGATTTTGATCAAAGGCCATTTGATGAGGGATCAGAAATCTAAGCGCTTCGTAACTGCTTGACACAATTTTACTAGCTCGCTACTCTTTTGCTTTTATTATGTAGAGCTTGTTTGTGAGAATTGTCGATCGTTTTACAATCCCTTATTACCAGTATTTAAATGAAGACAGTTTGCTGGCTGATATGCCCCCTGCACTTGCCAAAGATAATGCCATGTTGGCGTTGCTTTACCAACGTTTATTGCTTGTACGTACCATGGATGCAAAAGCCGTTGCTTTGCAACGTACGGGAAAACTAGGCACATACCCTTCCACACGTGGGCAGGAAGCTGTCTTTGTGGGTGTGGGTAGTGCATTGGATAAAGACGATATCTTTATTCCCTATTATCGCGATATGGGCGCTATGATCCAGCGTGGTGTGATGCTGTCTGAGATTCTACAATACTGGGGAGGAGATGAGCGCGGTAATTGTTTTTCACACAGTCATGACTTTCCATATAGTGTGCCTGTGGGCAGTCAGCCACTGCATGCTGTTGGGGTGGCTTATGCTATGAAATATCGTCGACAAAAACAGGCTGTTCTAGTGATGTGCGGTGATGGTGCAACCTCCCAAGGTGATTTTTACGAAGCTTTAAATGTTGCCGGCGCATGGGATTTGCCAGTTGTTTTTGTGGTTTGTAACAACCAATGGGCTATTTCTGTTCCAAGGCAAGCGCAAACCAAAGCAAATACCTTAGCGCAGAAAGCCATTGCAGCAGGTATTGCAGGAGAACAAATTGATGGTAATGATATTATTGCCGTTTATGATCGTACGCAGATGGCTTTGGCGCAAGCGCGCGAAAAGCATGAGCCTTCCCTTTTAGAAATGATTTGTTATCGCCAACATGATCACACGACAGCAGACGATGCGAGTCGTTATGAACCTAAGCAGAACAGAGAAGCAGAGTGGAAAAAAGAACCTGTGATGCGATTGCGTCGCTATTTGGAGAAAATAGGTGCCTGGGATGAAGCAAAAGAGGCTGATTTATTAAAAAATTGCACAGAGCAAGTGGAGTCTGCTGTCAAAACCTATTTGTCAGTGCCACCACAATCACCTGTTGCAATGTTTGATTATCTTTATGAAACACTCCCACATGCTTATTGGTCGCAGCGTGACAAGATGCTGGATTCAGAAGGTGCATCCCATGAGTGAAATAACTTTAGTAGAAGCGATTACGCAAGCGCTGGCATTTGAAATGCGTCAGGATCCTGATGTTGTGGTGTTAGGTGAAGATGTTGGTAAAGATGGCGGTGTGTTTCGTGCGACAATGGGATTGTTAGATGCATTTGGTCCGGAGCGCGTGTTGGATACACCATTGGCTGAATCGATGATTGCAGGATTAGCAATAGGGATGGCAACACAGGGATTAAGGCCAGTGGCAGAATTCCAGTTTATGGGGTTTATTTATCCTGCTTTTGATCAAATTGTTAATCATGCTGCGCGTATTCGTAATCGAACAAGGGGACGCATGCACTGTCCGGTTGTCTTTCGTGCACCATTTGGTGCCGGTATTCATGCGCCTGAACATCATTCAGAAAGTACAGAAGCTTATTTTGCACATACACCGGGGTTACGTGTTGTGATTCCCTCTTCGCCTACGCAGGCTTATGGATTGTTATTGGCTGCTATTCGTGATCCGGATCCTGTGATCTTTCTCGAACCTGCACGATTGTATCGTTATGCGAAACAGTTGGTCAAAGATGATGGTATCGCGTTACCACTCGATGTTTGTTTTACTTTACGGGAAGGCAATGATCTCACGTTGGTGAGTTGGGGTGCTATGCTAAAGGAATCATTATCGGTTGCAGCAAAGCTAAGTCAGCAAGGTATCAGTGTGGAAGTGATTGATGTTGCGACGGTGAAGCCACTGGACATGGATACCATTTTGGCTTCTGTGGAGAAAACAGGCCGTTGCCTTGTTGTGCATGAAGCTGCACAAACGTGTGGTGTTGGTGCAGAAATTGTTGCGCAGCTTGCCGAAAAAGCGATGTTTTTCTTAAAAGCACCACCAGAACGTGTGACAGGGTTTGATACCATTTTGCCTTACGCACAAATGGAAAAATATTATATCCCTAGCGAAAAGAGAATTAGCGAAGCCATTTATCGTCTCATGGAGTTTACATGAAAATATTTTATTTACCTGATTTAGGTGAAGGATTAGCAGAAGCTGAAATCAGGGAATGGTATGTGAAAGAAGGCGATGCCGTTGTGTTGGATCAGCCACTTGTTTCGATGGAAACAGCGAAAGCCATTGTGGATGTCCCTTCTCCTTATACAGGTAAAATTATCAAGTTGCATGGTCAGTCAAATGATATCATCAAAACAGGTGCGCCGTTTATTTCTTTTGAACTGGAGCATGTTGTTTCTGATCAAGGCAGTGTTGTTGGTAAATTAGAAACCAGTGAGAAGCCGTGGAGTGAAGTTTCATCTCATACACATCGCACAACTTTTGATGGGAAAATGATTAAAGTGCTCCCTGCAGCAAGAGCTTTAGCTAAACAAATGAACGTTGATTTAGCATCGGTTAGGGCAACGCATCCTGCGGGTTATATTACGGTTGAAGATGTCAGGTCTTATTTCTCTCAGTCTGCTTCTGCTGTTAACCAAACGTCTCTCGTGGGGGGAGAAAGTCTGCATGGTGTGCAAAGAACCATGGCGCAAGTGATGCAAAAATCACATCGCGAGGTGGTATCCGTTACACTTTTTGAAGATGCTGATATCACTGATTTACCACAAGGAACCGATATCACGGTTCATCTTATTCGTGCGATTATTTTTGCTGCAAATGCTGAACCTGCCTTAAATGCCTGGTTTGATGGCGCGGCATTGCAGAAAAAATTACTGAAAGAAATCAATGTGGGATTAGCGGTTGATACGTCGGAGGGGTTGTTTGTGCCCGTTATCCGACATGCTGAAGCACAGTCGGCGGGACAACTACGTGATCTGATCAACAAGTATAAAACGGCTGTACGCACGCGTCATGTGTCTCCGCAGGACTTTCAAGAGGGGACAATTATTTTATCTAATTTTGGTACCATTGCAGGACGGTATGGGACACCGATTATTGTGCCGCCCATGGTGGCAATTGTGGGCTGTGGTAAAAGTCGAGAAGTGGCGCTTGTGAAAAATGGCCAGTTACAGGCGGGTAAAATACTACCCATTTCTTTAAGTTTTGATCATAGGGCAGTCACGGGTGGCGAAGCAACCCGTTTTCTGGGTAAACTCATAAGATATATAGAAGGTGTGCCGCCATCATAAGGAGAGTGAGAGATGCGTTTCCTGAATTTGCCGTTAAGTGAGACAGCAAGTATGTTACGGGAAGCGGTGGGCGAATTTGCTGAGCGTGAAGTTGCACCGTGTGCAATGTCGCTTGATAAGGACAATCAGTTTCCTTCAGATTTCTGGGTTAAGTTCGGCCAATTAGGATTATTAGGTATCACAGTCTCAGAAGCGTATGGTGGTTCAGGACTGGGTTATCTAGAACATGTGATTGCAATGACTGAAATCAGTCGTGCCTCTGCAGCCATTGGACTCAGTTATGCCGCACACTCTAATCTTTGTGTGAATCAAATTTTTCTAAATGGCACACCTGAGCAAAAAAAACGTTATCTTCCTCCCTTGTGTGCTGGCACACAAGTGGGTGCGCTTGCCATGAGTGAAACCAGTGCTGGTTCAGATGTCATTGCGATGAAACTACGTGCAGAAGACAAGGGCGACCACTTTTTGTTGAATGGTAATAAGATGTGGATTACCAATGGCCCTGATGCAGATACCATTGTTGTCTATGCAAAGACGGATCCACAAGCCGGTGCACATGGTATTACCGCTTTTATTGTCGAAAAAGCATTCTCCGGTTTTGGCTCCGCGCAAAAGCTTGATAAGTTAGGCATGCGCGGATCAAATACCAGTGAGCTGGTTTTTGTTGACTGTCATGTGCCAAAAGAAAATGTATTAGGGGAAGTCAATGGTGGTGTCACAGTACTCATGCGCGGTTTGAATTATGAACGCGTTGTGTTGGCTGCTGGTTCATTAGGGATCATGCAGGCTTGTATGGATGTTGTTTCACCCTATATACATCAACGTAAACAATTCGGTAAGGCCATTGGTGAATTCGAATTAATTCAAGCAAAATTAGCCGATATGTATACCAGCTTATGCGCTTCGGAGGCATATTTATATGCCGTGGCAAGCGCCTGTGATCGTCAAGCCATCAGCAGAAAAGAGGCCGCAGCTGTTATTTTATTTTTATCAGAAAAAGCAACTTGGATGGCAAATGAAGCCATTCAATGTTTAGGTGCAAACGGCTACATGAATGAATATCCGACGGGGCGCTTATGGCGCGACGCAAAACTTTATGAAATTGGTGCAGGCACCTCTGAAATTCGTCGGATGTTAATTGGGCGTGAACTATTTGAAGAAACACAATAAGGACACCAGACATCATGACTTTTGTTTCGCGCATTAAAAAAAGTGATAAAGCTTTTCAGGAAAATGTCGTTTATATGCAAGGATTGGTGCGTACCTTGCAGAAAACAATACAAACGATACAGCTTGGTGGTGATGAAGAAGCAAGAAAGCGCTATTTATCGCAAGGGAAGTTGTTTGTACGAGATCGTATTGCTTTACTGGTAGACGCAGGGACACATTTTTTTGAGTTGTCAGCGTTAGCGGGATATGAATTATATGAACAAGTGATCCCGGCAGGTGGCATTATCACGGGCATTGCGACTATCCATGGCATCAATTGCATGATCATTGCAAATGATGCAACGGTTAAAGGAGGGACTTATTATCCTATTACCGTTAAAAAACATCTGCGCGCCCAAAAAATTGCACAACAAAATCGCTTACCTTGTATTTATTTGGTTGACTCGGGCGGGGCTTATTTACCAAAACAAGATGAAGTCTTTCCAGACGAAAACCACTTTGGTAGGATTTTTTACCATCAGGCGCGCATGTCTGCCGTCGGTATACCGCAAATTGCTGTGGTCATGGGTTCTTGTACGGCAGGTGGTGCTTATATCCCTGCAATGGCTGATGAAAGTATTATTGTGCGTGGACAAGGCACTATCTTTTTAGGGGGACCACCATTGGTAAAAGCGGCCACAGGTGAGGTGGTCACAGCAGAAAACTTAGGTGGTGCAGATGTGCATTGTCGTATATCAGGCGTTGCTGATTATGAAGCAGAGAATGATGAAGATGCACTGTTGCAAACGAGGAAACTGATATCACACTTAAATGATCATCGTAAAGATACGATAGCACTTAAGCCGACAGAACCGCCACGTTATGAATCGGAGGAATTATATGGGATTATTCCTGTTGATGCGCGCTATCCTTTCGACGTACGTGAAATTATCATACGTATTGTAGATGGCTCTGTCTTTGATGAATTTAAAGAATTGTATGGTAAGACGCTGGTTTGTGGTTACGCCCATATCCATGGGATACCTGTTGGTGTGATTGCTAATAACGGTATTTTATTTTCTGAGGCTGCTTTAAAAGGTACGCATTTTATTGAGCTATGTACGCAGCGTGGTATTCCGCTATTATTTTTGCAAAACATTACTGGTTTTATGGTGGGTACTAAAGCAGAATCAGAAGGCATTGCAAAGCATGGCGCAAAATTAGTCAATGCTGTTGCTTGTGCACAAGTTCCTAAAATGACTGTTATTGTTGGCGGTAGCTATGGCGCAGGTAACTATGCCATGTGTGGCCGTGCCTACGAGCCGCGGTTTTTATTTATGTGGCCTAATGCGCGTATTGGTGTCATGGGTGGTGAGCAGGCTGCCAATGTCCTTGCGCAAGTGACACAAGAAAAGAAGAAGCGTCAAGGCGAATCTTGGTCTGAGGATGAAGCGCACGCATTAAAAACGCCCGTATTAGAGAAATACAAACAACAGTCTTCAGCTTATTATTCAAGCGCACATTTATGGGATGATGGTGTGATTGATCCTGCACATACGCGCGATATTGTTGGAACCAGTTTACGATATACACTGTCTGTAGATCAGACACCAACAACATTTGGTCTTTTTAGAATGTAGAGAAGTGAATAATATATGGCATTTGAATTTCTACAGCTGAGTGAAAAAAATCATATCGTAACGATTACCTTGTATAGGCCGGATAAGCGACATGCTTTACACGGTCCAATGGTAATAGAACTAATCACGGCGTTAAAAAAAATCGCCTCTGATGAAAATCGTGTGCTTGTACTTCGCAGTCAGGGAGAATATTTTTGCGCAGGCGGTGATCTTGCATGGATGAAAAAAATCACGGGTGGGACATCAGCGCAAAATGATCAGGATACACAATTATTAGCGGATTTATTTTATCAACTTTATACTTTTCCAAAACCAACGGTTTGTGTGGTGCAAGGCACGGTCTTAGGTGGTGGGATGGGATTGGTTGCCGCTTGTGATATTGTTGTTGCGTCGAAAGAAGCACTTTTTGGGTTGCCTGAAGTGAAAATGGGATTAACACCGTCGATTGTGAGTCCTTATATCATAAAAGCAATGGGATATCGTTTTTCTCAGTACTATTTTTTAACAGGCGAGCTGTTTGATGCAGAGAGAGCGTATCAATTAGGACTGGTACATCAATTAACTGATAAGCAGACTTTAGAAGCGCGCAGTCATGAAGTCATTAATGCATTGCTGCAGCAGGGTACCAAGGCGTTAATACAAGCCAAACGGTTGTTGCATAATGTATCCGGTGAAAAAATCACAGCTGATTTAGTACAATATACGGCATCGCATTTAGCAGAGATACGCACAACACCAGAAGCACAAGAAGGCCTGTCTGCTTTTATAGAAAAAAGAAAGCCAAATTGGATAAAAAAATGATGATGCATTTTCCCTCGCATGTGAAAATTGTTGAGGTCAGTCCGCGTGATGGATTGCAAAATGAAAAACAGATTTTACCAACAGCTACTAAGATCGCATTCATTAATCAGCTGTCTTTAACAGGGTTATCTGTTATTGAAGTGAGCAGTTTTGTTTCTGCACGCTGGGTACCACAGCTGGCTGATGCGCGCGAGGTACTCTTAGGCATTGATAAAAATCCCCTGATACGCTACCCCGTGTTGGTTCCCAATCAGAAAGGCTTAGTATCAGCATTAGAGGCTGGTGCAGCAGATGTTGCTGTTTTTGTTTCTCCCTCAGAAAGTTTTAGTCAGCACAATACGAACTGTTCAGTCTCTGAGAGTCTAGAGCGTATTGGTGTGGTGTTATCAGAGGCTAAGATGTTAAAAATACGTGTCAGGGCTTATGTCTCTTGTGTGCTCGGTTGCCCCTATGAAGGTGAGATGCCGATGGAGAAGGTCGTTAGCCTCGTTAGCAGATTAAGGGAAATGGGGTGTGAAGAAATTTCACTGGGCGATACGATTGGTGTGGGTACACCACTTAAAACACAACAACTGCTCATGCGTTTGTGTGATGTCATGCCCCTCTCTGCCATTGCTGTGCATTTTCATGATACGTATGGTCAAGCATTAGCAAACATTTTAGCTGCTTTATCTTGCGGTGTTGCAATTATTGATAGTTCTGTTGGTGGGATTGGCGGCTGTCCTTATGCAAAAGGTGCCAGCGGTAATGTGGCGACAGAAGATGTGTTGTATATGTTACAAGGCATGGGTATTCAAACTGGTGTTGATTTGAATAAAGTGATCATCGCAGGGCGGTTTATTACACAAGCCTTGGGTAAGACATCGCAATCAAAAGTCAGTCTGGCAAATGCTACCAAGGTTTTCTAGCGCGCATTGTTCCTGTTGGCGTTGATTTATTTGCCCAGGGTTCCTCTGTTTCGTTGGGTGTTGGTCGGCAATGAGAGCTTTGCCGATGGGTTGGTCGATGATAACTTGGTTGGTGATAGGATTCTGGCGTATAGTCTGGTCTTACAAAAAAGAGAGGTTTCGGAAGATCTGCTTTCAAGGTGTTTTGAGCGTCTTTTTTTGGTTGTTCTCCCCACAAGGTGACACGTAACTTTTGGTAACAGTTTGTTAGTCTGGTTGGGAGCATGTCTTTGGCGATGTCACGCGTTGTTTCACCCATGAATCCACCGCCGATACCACCCAGGAATCCACCAACGGCAGCGCCCAGTGTTGCAGCTTCTAAAACGAAAGGACCTATGACTATCATGCAGAACGTAACGGCGACGGCAGCACCGACGATGGCGCCAACATTTGCACCACAAGCGATACGCTGTGTCCAGGGGAGATCTGCTGTGTCAGTAGTTTCTTCTTTACGATATCGGCGAGCCATTGTGATGATACCAAGTCCGCCAAACCAACCTGCCACACTACCGACGGCAGTAAACAGTGCAACGCTTGCCAATAATCCACCTGGCACAGGTAGTAGTAATCCCAGCAGACACCCAATGAATCCAAAACCATAACTCATCACATAAGAAGTAGAGCGTGTCGCATAATCAAAAGAATTATCAGAGTTATAACAATTATTTGCGTTACCATCTTTAGAGTGGAAGTATTTATTGATTCTATAACCACAGACACTTAATATGGCTCCACCCAATAAGGCACAAATGGCACCAGAGAGTATCATCAGCGCCATGATGTTGATGCCTGGTAACAGTGTTGCACCAATGAGATAACCAATGATCGGGCCAATGCCTAAGCCAAAGGTGATACCAGAACGTGGGTAATTGTTACGAAATCTGTTTTTATCAGGCTCTTTTCCTCCACTGTCTTTCTTTCTGAGAATAAGTGCACCATCGAAGAAATAATTAATCACAGGAACGACGACGATTGTTATAAAAAATAAACTGACGCCAGCAATGGCACCAGCAATACCCATTGTAGGCAATAAAGCACTCATACTGACGCTACCAGCAAACACAATGCAAGCGCCGATAATCAGCCCCAGCTGCATGCCAACCACGAGCGCTGTTTTAGCGTACTTAGACCATCCTTCTAAACCAAGCACGGCGTATTCATTATCCGCTTTCTGTTCTTCTTCTGTATAGTAATAGGAACGAAAAACCCAGTAAGGGACGGCAAGCAGCCCAAAGACCAAGCTGAATATATTTGCAATCAGCATTGTCAGAAATTTTTTAAAAGGGGCGGGAAGGGGTACAAAAAAGGTAACAATTGTGGCAGCCATCAGGCCTAAGTTTGCGAGGGTCTTCATGTTACGATAGAGTGGATTATGTCGGCTTTGTTCCTTGTATAATTTATCTTTAGCAAGTAAATGAAACGATAGCGCAATGCAGAGTCCGATTGTATTGCTCAGTATCATGGCAAGCTGCACGTCTTCATCGACATCGGGAGGGAAAATAACGTTTTTGAGTATATCTCGGCCAATAATGAACATTTCACTAAATGTCTTGATTTCTATACGGATGAGTTCTATCGCACGTGTGAAATAATTGTCTTTCAGTCGCTTTTGTTTTCTCTCTCTGTCGGAGGTACGTATTTTTTCAATAGGACCGACACGCTGCATGTACTTACGTTGTTTTATGTAAGTTGCCATGTACTTACCTTATCTTTGTAAGCTGCCTAAAGGATTGCTGACATGTCAGCAAGCTTGTTATCGCAGAATAATAGAGCATATTCTTTGATTGCCGCAGAGCTTACATTATTACAATAAAATAGACAATAGATATTTTATGAATTACACTATTTCAAATTTTGCAACAATAAGTGTATAAAAAATGAACAATTTTAAAATGAGTGATGCATTTGCCTTTATCAGTGTGATCGATGAGGGTAGTTTTGCGTCTGCTGCTAAGCAAATTGGCCTCTCTTCCTCCGTGGTCAGTAAGCGGATTAGTCGATTAGAAGAGGAATTAAAAGTCCAGCTGATGCACAGGACAACACGAACGGTGGTGCTGACAGAAGCAGGTCAGCAATTTTATGATAGTTGTAAACGGATTAAAACAGCTGTGCATGAAGCAGCAGAGGAATTGCTTGCGGGTCATCAGCAGCCTTCAGGGCTATTACGTATTAACGCGCCAATGAGTTTTGGGCAGGTGTATTTAGTGCCTGCTATTAATGATTTTGTAAAAGCGTATCCTGAAATCAAAGTTGATCTTATCTTGGGTAGTCAATATGCCAGTTTTATTCACAGTGGACTAGATCTTGCTATTTTTATTAAGGAATTACCAGATACACCGTTATTGAAGTCGCATAAAATTGCGCAACGTACAACGGGTATTTATGGTTCTCCTGCTTATTTGCGTCAATATGGTGTGCCATTTTCACCGCAAGCACTGGTTGATCATAATTGTCTGATTTACCAATCGGAGCCCTCTACCTATGTTGTTGCACATCAAAAACATGAGTGGGTATTTTACGATAAAAAAGAAAAAATACCCATTACTGTGTCAGGTAATTTAAAAATTAACAGTAACCAAGCGCTGGTAAAAGCAGCGCTTGCAGGACTGGGTCTAGTGAAGTTATCGAGTTTTTTAGTGGCAGAAGAAGTGAAAGCTGGCGCACTCGTCAGCGTTTTAGAAGCGTATTGTCCAAGCGATATTGACATTCATATTGCTTACCCGCATTTACGTTTTGTGCCGTCAAAGGTTAATGTTTTCATTGATTTCTTAGTGGAACGACTGCGTGGAGAGGAAGACAAACTTTACATTTCTTCATAAGAGGGGCCGCTGCCGCCTTCAGAGGGTGTCCATACGATATTTTGCGTAGGATCCTTAATATCGCAAGCTTTGCAATGAATACAATTACCGCCGTTGATTTGTAATCGTGGTTCATTTTTATCATGATAACGTATTTCATAAACGCCAGCTGGGCAATATCGTGTCTCGGGCGAAGCATAAATGTGTAAATTAACGCTGATAGGAATCTCGTGTCGATTTTTGAGTTTCAGATGATAAGGTTGGTTCTCTTCATAGCGAATATTGGCTAAGTAAAGAGAGCTGGCTAAATCAAAAGAAACGCGACCATCATGCTTGGGGTACGCAATCATTTTAGAACGACTTGCAGGTTTTAACATGGCATGATCAGGGATATGGTTGTGAAAGGTCCACGGTGCATTACCGCGAAAAAGATAGGTGTCGATAGCAGCATACAGGATGCCAGGTATTAATCCAGCAAAGTGAAAGGCTGGCCTGATATTACGTGCCCGATAAAGGTCTTTCCATATCCAACTTTTCTTGATGTTGATGGTATAAGCTGTACATTCCGCCGCTTTTCCTGATAATAAGTTGTCTTCATAAAGACTCTCTGCTGCAATCATGCCAGATTTCATCGCGTAATGTATGCCTTTTATTTTAGGCACATTTAAAAATCCAGCAGCATCACCAATAATCACACCACCGGGAAAAGACAATGCTGGCAGAGATTGCATACCGCCTTCAATGAGGGTGCGTGCACCGTAAGCAATACGTTTGCTTTGTGCTAACAATGGATAAATGGCAGGATGCGTTTTCAAACGCTGAAATTCTTCATAAATATTCAAATAAGGGTTCTCATAATCTAATCCGACAACAAGACCAATAGACAATAAATTTTCACCGAAATGATAGATGAATGAGCCCCCATACGTTCGATGATTCAGCGGCCACCCAATCGTATGTACAACCTTTCCGGATGTATGTAAAGAATGGGGTATTTCCCACAATTCTTTGATGCCTAAAGCATAAGTTTGCGGATCACAGGCCTTGCGTAACCCATAACGCTGAAACAATTTTTCTGTGAGCGAACCACGACAACCTTCAGCAAAGATGACTTGTTTGGCATAGAGTGCGATACCAGGTTGGTAAGAGGATTTTGGTTTTTCAAAACGATCACGTCCTTTATCACCAATCAAAATGCCAGAAACGCGGTCTTCTTCATAAAGAATGTCGGTTGCTGCAAAGCCTGAGAAAATATTCACACCTCTTTTCTCGGCTTCCTTTGCAAGGAAGCGACAAAATTGTCCCAAACTAATAATAAAATGACCCATATTTTTCATCTGCGGTGGTGTGGGTAATCGCCACTTGTGATGCTTCGTTAAAAAAGAAAATTCATCTTGCGTCACAGGGGTGTGGTAGGGCGGATTTTCTTTTTGCCAGTGCGGTAGTAATTCATTCAGCGCTTGCGGGTCTAGTACTGCCCCCGAAAGAATATGTGAACCAATCGCTTCACCTTTATCAATCACGCAAATAGAAAGCGTTTGTTGACTTAAGTCTGCCAGCCGTATGCTGGCAGCAAGTCCAGCAGGACCCCCACCTACGATCACAACATCAAAATCCATTTTCTCTTCAGTCATCTGAAACCTCAATCGCAATGGCAGTTGCTTCTCCTCCACCAATACAGAGAGAAGCAATACCACGTTTTAATTGATTTTGTTTCAATGCAGAAATGAGCGTGACAATCAGTCGTGCGCCAGTTGCTCCAATGGGATGACCCAAGGCACAAGCACCACCATAGATGTTCACTTTTTCTCTGGGAATACCTAATGCATCTATTGTAGCGAGTGTGACGACGGCGAATGCCTCGTTAATTTCAAAGAGATCAACGTCATTTACAGTCCAATGTAATTTTTTTAGCAAATGATTAATCGCAGCAATGGGGGCTAAGGGAAATTCGGCAGGTGTTGTTGCACTGCTGCTATGTCCTACAATGCGCGCGAGGGGAATCAAACCACGTTTTTTTGCTTCTGTCTCTGACATGAGAAGCAATCCTGCTGCACCATCTGCAATGGCACTTCCATTTCCTGCCGTCACAGTACCTTCTTTGTGATATAGAGGAGGTAGGGTCGGTATTTTTTCAAAAGGCACACTGAAGGGATGCTCATCTTGATCAATCGTCATTTCTTCATTTTTTTCCAAAGTGCTAACAGGAATGATCTCTGCTTCAAATGCGCCTTCTCTTGTGGCAAATTGTGCGCGCTCAAAAGAACTGATCGCATAGTCATCTTGTTGTTTTCTTGTGTACCCTAATTTTTTTGCTATGTTATCCGCAAAATAACCCATGGGTTGGTGTTCATTCGGATCTTCTAAACCATCTATTACCAAGTGGTCATACAACACATCATGTCCCAATCGATAACCTTGCCGGCCTTTATTGATCAGATACGGTGCTTTTGTCATGCTTTCCATCCCGCCTGCCACCATGGTGGTAGCTGATCCTGCACGAATGATATCGTGAGCAAGCATGACTGCTTTCATACCAGAACCGCATACTTTATTCAGCGTTGTGCAGGGGACACTGACGGGCAGGCCCGCTTGTAGGGCAGCTTGTCTTGCGGGTGCTTGCCCCTGTCCTGCTGATAAGACGCACCCCAAAAGTACTTCCTGAATATCCGCTGGGGATAGGGCAGTGCGTTCTATTAAGGCTTTGATCACGCATGCACCTAGTGTATGTGCAGTATGGTTTTTGAACGCGCCTAATAAATTACAAAGTGGTGTACGCGCAATACTCACAATCACAATGATATCATTCATGCTGTGAGGTCTCGCAACGCACCATGGCTTCAAATTCCGCTAATTCTTCTGTTGAGCAATGAAATCCATATTGTTTAATGGCTGCGTTGGGATTTTTTCTGAATGCCACCCTAAATGCATCGTTTCTTTTCCACTCTTCTAACATCATCATGGTCTGCCGCACTGGTGAGGCATCGTGTGCTGCTAGCGTGTCGAGTATGTTATCATACTGAGGCTCTTCACTGATTTCCATCACTTGTTCTGCATAAATAATGTTACCGATTTCGTCAATGATAATAACAGCACGTGATAACAATCCAGCCAATGGCCCGTCAGTAATGAGTACACCATAACTTTCTGCGAACTTGGGATGTCTGAAGACAGAAACAGGCACCACATTCTCGATATGCTGTGCCGCGCAAAAACGCTGTTGCGCAAAAGGCAGATCTGCTGATACGCACAGAATAAGTGTATTCTTATATTGTGTTGCAATTTTATTGAAGCGCAACATGGCCGTTGCGCAGGTTGAGGTATCAAGACTGGGAAAAATATTTAATATGATTTTTTTTCCTAAATAATTTTTTAGCTTTATCTCACTTAAATCCACTTTTGTAACAGTAAAATCAGTGGCTTGCGTGCCAACCGCAGGAAGTGTACCCAAGGTATGCATGGGTGTGCCTTTTAGTGTGATAATTGTCATTAATTTGATTTCCTTATGGTAAACGCATTGGTAAAATAACGAGCTCTTTTCCGGCCATGTGTAAATTTCGTTGTATTGTCAGGATGGTTTCATTATGTAAAAATCTTGTGATAAAATTATCATGTTCAAATATAATCTTACTTACAAAATAAACACAATTTGCATATTTTTCGCTGACGAGCACAGCCAATTCTGTTAACTCTTCAACAGTGTCTGTGCCAAATGTCGCATAACTTTCCGCCGCATAACCATACTGGTTACAGTAATTCACGAAATAGTCTAGTTCATGTGAGACTTTCTCTTGCATTTTTTTTAATTGAATTTGACCAGCAAAACTTTCCACATCAACAATGCCAACACTGATGAAGACAAAGTTGTAGAAATGTCTCGGAAACATACGTATGACATTAAGCAGGGTATGCATGGCGACACCGCCGCTTTTTCCAACAAGAATGACAGCGGTTGGTTTTTGAGAATCGATTTTAACAGAAACAAAGGGTGGTGAAATGGGTGTTAACAGTTGTGTATTCAGATTATCTAGGGTGCCATAAAAAATATTGTAATGTTTTTTTATCTGTGAACAAATCAAAATCACAGCACAAGTGACAATAATCGTCATCCAACCGCCAGATTCAAATTTACTCACCAATGTAATACAAAGAATACTGCTGGTAATTAAAAAGGCAATAAATGAGAATGTTAATCGCCATAACCAACGTGAAGAAGCGTTTTTTCTTCTTTTTACCCAATAGACACACATGCCAAAAAGTGATAATGAAAATGTAATAAATACATTAATACTATAGAGAACAACCAGCACGGACACTTTGCCACCACACCATAAGAGGATGGCAAGTGCAAGAATGCCAAATAAAAAAAGACCATTTTGAACGACAAGGCGACTGGATAAGTGACGGAATCGATTTGGTATCCATCCGTCAATGGCCATATTAGCAAGTACGGTAGGACCTGCTAAAAAGCCTGTATTGGCCGCGACAAATAATAACCCTGCTTCTAATAATAACGTGATTAATAAAATAGTATGGCCTACTGGTGTATCTCCTAAAATATCGTGAAATACAACCGCGTTGAGGGTTTTGCCATGCTCGGGTTGTGGTGCCCATAGTAAAAAAAGCAAGATAATGCCAGCTGCTGTCATACTTAAAGAGAGCGCCATGTAGAACATCGTCCATTTTCCTGTACGAACGCGTGGTTCGCGCAAGTGGTTCACGTTGTTTGACACAGCTTCAAGACCGGTATAGGTACCACCTCCTAAAGAATAGGCATGCAATATCAGCGCAATAACAGGTACCCAACCTAAGGTACCCATGGCACTTTTTGTTTCAGAGAGTGTTTGCGGTATGATGCTTAATAAACCGCGGTGATGGACAGTAATACCATAAACAATTAAACAGAGGTGGAGGACAAAAAACCCGAGAAAAATAGGCAGAAGTACTTTAATCGATTCTTTCATGCCACGCATATTCAATAACAGTAGAAAAAAAAGCAGTAACACTTCAGCAAGTAATTTATAAGTTAGCAAATCATTTGGTAGCAAACTAAAAAGGGCGTCCATTGCGCTTGCTAAAGAAACCGCAATTGTTAATGCATAATCGACGATTAATGCTGACCCCGATACTAAGCCGAGGCGTGGACCTAACAACTGAGAAGCAACCTTATAACCACCACCGCCGCTTGGGAAGAGTTCAATGACTTGGTTATAACCGATTGAAATGACAAAAACAGTGATTGCGGTTGCAATAGCAATATAAAGCGCAAGATGTGAATGTGTGCCTAAAGCAAGGTAGGCTTCTTGCGGACCATAACAGGAAGAGGATAACCCGTCTGCACCCAGTCCAATCCAGGCGAGCAATGCGATTAAAGAGACATGTTTGGTTGTTTGTGGATTAAAAGGGTTCAGTGGATGACCAATGATGAGCATCTTGAGTCGATTTAGGAATTGCATAATATATCCAATATTGCAATTTTTGCGCAATGCTTGCTTTCCATATGCCTGATTATCCATTTATCATTGTGTAGTCGTAACCTACATTTGACTTAGCATAACGATTCTGCTGTTTTTTCTCAATCAAAAACCGGTGTTTGTCGGACACATTGAGACAGATCTATCGCTTTTTGGGTAGAAATGATAAAATTTCTCACATTCGAATGGAGAGATGAATAGGCATGAGGATCCTCGTTGCTATTAAAAGGGTGATTGATTACCAAACGCCAATTCGGGTTAAACCAGATGGGTCTGGTGTTCAAACGGCGAATGTAAAAATGAGCATCAATCCTTTTGATGAAATTGCACTGGAAGAAGGGTTGCGTATTAAAGAAAAAAAACTGGCTGATGAAGTGGTTGTTGTCTCCATAGGGCCCTCTTCTTGTCAAGAGGGATTGCGTACAGCCTTAGCCATGGGCGCAGATCGTGCCATACATATTTTGGTTGATACCGAATTTGGGTCTCTAGATGTTGCAAAATTATTAAAATATCTTGTTCAAAAAGAAAATATTGACTTGGTGATACTGGGTAAACAAGCCATTGATACAGATAATAATCAAACCGGGCAAATGTTAGCTGCGCTCTTGGATTGGCCACAGGGGACGTTTGCTTCGCAATTGCATTTTCATGATAACGCCTTAAGTGTGACACGAGAAATTGATGGGGGGTTGGAAACCATCGGCATGACGTTACCCGCTGTTATCACAACGGACTTACGCTTAAATGAACCACGTTATCTCTCTTTACCTCAAATTGTCAAAGCCAAGCAAAAACCATTATCTGTTTTGCTTGTATCGGAGACACAAGTGACGATTTCTCCTCATATCATCACCTTATCTGTTTCTCCGCCAAAGAAACGAGAAAGAGGTATTTTGGTAAAAGATGTCGCCGAGCTTGTATATTGCTTAAAAAATCAAGCGCAGGTTCTTTCATAAGGGATGGCAAAAAAATGAGCTGCGAATTGAAAAATATATTATTAATTGCAGAACATCATCATCAACAGTTGCATCCTGCAATGCGGCATTTATTGCAAGCTGCCGTTCAAATATCCACAGAAATCACAGTACTTGTTGTCGGAGAACATTGTGATCCTGTGGTGACACAATTGCAGTCGCTGCCTTTTATTCAACGTATTGTGGTTGTAGATCATCCCGTTTATGCATATCAACTGGCAGAGAATGTTTCGAAATTAATAGCGTTGTTATCAAAAGATTATGCATATATTTTAGCAAGCAGCAGTACTTTTTCTAAAAATATATTACCACGTGTTGCGGCTTTATGTGATGTTGGCATGATAAGCGATATGGTGCAAATTATCTCAGCAGATACCTTTGTGCGCCCGATTTACGCAGGCAATGCATTGGCAACGGTCAAATCATTAGATAGCATTAAGATTGCTACCGTACGTTCAACGGCTTTTTCTACGGCAGAAGGCAAAAATAATAAAGATGTTATTATTGAAAAAAGAGAGGATGTGATCGTGAACACACAATCCCAATTTGAGAGCGAAACAGTAACGCGTTCTAGCAGACCTGAATTGGCAGCAGCGCGTATTGTTGTTTCAGGTGGACGTGGTTTAAAGACAGCCGATCATGTGAAAGCATTGCAAAGATTAGCAGATTGCTTGGGTGCTGGGGTTGGTGGGTCGCGCGCAGCAGTTGATGCGGGTCTCTTGCCAAATGACTGTCAGGTTGGGCAAACAGGTAAGGTTGTTGCGCCTGATTTATATATTGCAGTTGGTATTTCTGGCGCGATACAGCATATTGCTGGTATGAAAGATAGCAAAGTCATCGTCGCGATTAATAACGATCCTGAAGCCCCTATTTTTCAGATAGCAGACTACGGGTTAGTGGGAGATCTAGTGACAATTTTACCCTTATTTTGCGAGGAGTTAGAAAAATGACAGCATCTAAAAGATCTATTTTTACACATTTTTATTATTATGTGTATTGCATATACAATGCTATAATGAAAGGGTAGTCCCTTGATTTTAAAAGTAGGAGTGTGCTATGTCTGGTCAGTCGCCTAGACATAAAAAAGGTAATGTCTTTCCCATTCGTGGGAAGGGGATTCCTGTTGCTGAAGAAGATAGTGAAGAAGGTGGGAAAGGTGGAAAGATTGCCTTTTCTGATTTTCTGAGTGGCTCTGAAGGCAAACGTGACGATTTGTTAACAGCGACAGAACGTGCCACCTTACTCAAGGAACATGCTGGCTTACATCACAATAATGTAAAAGCACAAATGGTAGAGAGGCAGAACAGAGCCTCGCTTAAGCAGAACCCGCAGGCCGCACAAAATAGATATGGTTTTGGTGCTGGCAGTGGAAACCAATCCTCCTATCGGTCGCATCCTGTTTTAGGTGAAAAGGCGCAGTTTTCTGGTGAGGATAATAAGACAACAGTGGTACCAGAAAAGTATGAAGCAGATACAAATAATGCAGAGCAAGAGCAATTACAGAACCGATATCAGTTAACGCATCAACCAAATTTACCCTTTAGACCCTCCACGCCAACGTTGAAGCCGCCTAATCAATGAGTACCATGCATAGTCTAGCAGATGCCATCATTCAAAATAACTTACCCACTGTGCAGCGATGCATTCAATATGGTGCGAATGTCAATGAAATGGATGAATATGGTTTTACGCCACTGATTGAAGCCGCGATCATCGACAGCGTCACGATGAGTGACTTTTTATTAAATCAGGGAGCAGATGTTAATGCAAAAGATGTCACAGGTGGCACAGCCTTACAATGGGCTGTTGAGAATAATAATATAGCGCTATGTGAGTTGTTGTTGCGTCATGGTGCGGATCCTAATGCTTATAATTTGTCAGGTCGTCCTGTTTTAGCATTGGCTATTTTAAGGCAGCAAGTGCCATTGAAGAATCTATTAGTCAAATCGGGCGCAGATCTTGTCTTTGCGCAGGATTTTATTAATGTCAAATTGCTGGGACACTTATTTGAGTTAGTGGGTAAAGCTGCGATCATTAGTCCGCAGCATAAGTTTGTGGAGGTTGATTTTGAAGGATTTTATTTAGAAGTCACGCTGGGATTAATTGCGGAGTCATTATATCAATTTCAAAATCATTTTGCTGCCAGACAGCTAAAACGTTATTTCGGTGTCTCCAAATTAATTGTAGATGCTATCTTTCGTGCAGCACAGCTTATTAAATATCAGCAATATCGTGTCAATATTCAGAAACATATGGACGTGATTGATTCATTACTGAGTCAGGAGCCTTTAGTGATACCTGTTGGCTATGAAGGGCATGCGATTACCTTTATCAAATATGGTGACATCTGGATAAAATGTGATAGAAGGGAAGACAGTCGTTTATACGATAATGTTATGTTTTATCGCATGACATCCCCTGGAAAATTGACAAAGGATTTTCTAAAATATTTGCTCTATGAGAAACACACATCACAATTTATCAATATTGAGTTAGACAATATATTAGGTCTCACACCTGTGACAGAATTAAAAGTAGAGGCTCAGATCAGTGGTAATTGCTCCTGGGCAAATGTAGAAGCCACAATCCCAGCCATTTTCTTCTTAGTGATGCTGCAAGCCAGCGAGAATGAAAAGGGAATGGCTTATTATAAAACATTGGCATTACATTTTTTTCATCGTTGGCGAGATTGGAATAAAGAACGTAGTTTTGGCTATTGTATACAAAGTTTTAAAAAAGGTGACAGTATTAGAAAAGCGTGCAAAGCTGACATTTTAGGCGCCATTTTATTTCAACACAATCATGTGCGCAGTGTTGCAGATAAAGAGCGTACCATGATGATCCTTTCTCTACTCAGCCATACGCAGTATGAGTATATTATTTACGATTATCTGCGTATCTATTATTATGAAAGCAATACCGCAGAGGGAAAAGCTTTCTATGAGTTGCTAAAAGAAAAAGATCTTTTGAAAAATAAAAGGTAGTTAACTTATCTCAATCATATTAATAGCGAGTGCCTTGAAATAATCATAACTCATATAATAATCACCATGGTCACCCGCCTTTTCCCCCCAAGAATTACGTAATATAAAGATACCTTTGTGCGGTGTTTGTTTATCATCGTAAATGACGGCTTGATCATCGTATCCTATCATCACCAGCGCATGGCCTGCGTTGATCAGCTCATGTTGTGCATCGTCTGCGATCAAAGAGGTGAGTATCCAGCTATCATGATGTGCTTGGTAGCTGCCAAAAGTGCCTACACCACCGTGCTCAGCATCAATGAGCATACTCAAGATAATACGATGCCCGTTAAAGAGGGCTGTTTTGGCTATACCAACTATCTTATCCATATCTTTTGGCCTAATGAATAACCCTTTTGGTTTGTAAAGGCTTTTCCAAGACATAGTGGAAAGTATTTTTTCGCTATGTAAATTGAAATCATCAGCAGACATGGGCTGTCCCGTGTTTAATGCTTCATTCAGTGGATATGTTTTGACACCAGCACATCCTATTGTATTTTGCATTTTTTTAGATTGTATACCATATTTCTCAATTTGTTTGATCACAATCAAAGGTGTGCTGCCATTCCACCCGCTGGGGTAGTTATGTTTTTGAGTAGTAAGATAATTACCCAGCTCTAAACTACAGAGTTGGCTGATATAATCACCCTTACCATAAATGGCATCAATGACTGCTGTGGTTGCAAAAGTGGCACAGGTGCCATGCCTGCCTTGATCTAATACCGGTGTTTTATTCATATTTAATAAAGCATGTGACGGTAATGTGCTAACACTCTCTGTGTCAATAGGTGCTGTTTGACCCAAGAGTTCAGCAATATGACTAGCAATATTTTTCTTTGTGCTATGTGGCATACTGATTTTATTTAAAAAAACACGTATTGCCTGTGTTTCTGATGCCAGAGAAAAAGTTTGCGCTATCATAGGGAGGTTTGTAGAAGGGTATGTCTCTGTGACGGGGATTGTCACACCAATTGTGCCTGTGATGGTGATGCCATCATCCTCTGCCCATGCTGTCGTGTAAACAGAGAAACAAATAAAAAAAACAAAATAAAAGAGATTAGGTCGCATTTTTTAGTCCTTTTTTAAAAAATAGTCATCATCTTTCTCAAGGCAGGTGTTTGTAAGGCGGATATTGAGATTGTCGCGTGGGATGTGAAGGGCTATTGCAGTAGAAGCGGTAGTTATACGCTATTTTTTTACTTCTGTCTATAGAAAATAGGCATGATACTTAATACACTCAAGGCAAACAGGGGTAACGACAACAAGGGTGTCGTGATCAACACCGGGAAGGATAAGCTCGGCGTTGTAAAAAGCGAGTCAAGACTTTTGCCAGCTAAGGTATAAATCACAGTGGAAGGGAAAATGCCTAATAATGTCGCAGTGAGAAAAATGTTTAATCGTATATTAAACATAGCAGCAGAAATATTGCTTAGCCAGCATGGGAAAATGGGCATGAGACGTAGCATTAATAAATAGCGAAAAGCGTTTTTCTGAAACCCTTTTTCAATGCGACTGAACCATGCGGTGCTATGCCATGTGATGTTTTTTCCAAAAGCGGTACGTATGGCTAACAGTAGCAGTAACCCGCCAAATGTCACACTGAAGAGGGAGTAGGGAATAGCGAGTGCGCCAAATAGAAATCCGCCAAACAAGGTTAACAGTGTGGCACAGGGAATAGCACAGGCAATCAATAAGGTAAAAATAAGCATATAGAGAGTCAGAGAAAGCCAATAATGCGCTGATGACCATGCATGCAATACAAGATGGTATTTTTTAAGTGTTGCTAAATTTAACATTTCATCAATACGGTAATAGCAGAATAAAAATAAAAATAGTAGAATCACACCAAGCAAAAAAAACCGACGTATGTATGTCAGTGAATCAACTACATGTTGCTTGGTCAGCATGGTGTCGAAGAACTCATTTATCATGTGGGAAAGCCATTCTACTTCAGAACACCATGTAAATGCACGATTTTATGAGAAAAAGATAATCTCTTGATAAATAAAACTATTTTTTGATCTCGTTTTATACAATGCACAATTGTTATGATAATATATAGAAAAATAAGCAAGTTTTTAAGTTGATTTTTCTTTCGGATCCTTCATCTTTCCATGAAAAACAAGTGGTACAATAAAACATAAACCTATTTTTTAATAAAGATCATAAAACGAAAGGAGTGGTTATGTTATTTTTTAAAAAATGTCGTTGGTTTTTTACGGGTATTATCGTTGTGACATTGTTTGCTTTTCAAACCAGTGCGCATGCAGAATATTATCTGGTAGGTGGGCAGTGCGACAATATTCAGTTACGTTGTGATAAGGCGGTACATAAAAAACATCATACAAAGAAACAAAGCATGCACCATAGGCACTATGCCAAAATAACAGAGTATATTATTTGGTCTCCCAACACCTGCGGTTGTTGTACGGCTTGCACGGCGATGATACGCGTTAAGGAAGAGCGGTACGTCACGCCTTATCCTGCTGAGCATGTCGTTTATTATGCAATGCCTGTTGAGCAAGAATATTATTGGTATGGTAGTGATGATTACAATGCAGATTTAACAACAGGCGATGATAATGTCATGCAAGATCCAGATATGGATGGTGGTTATTAAGAGCAGTTTCATGATAACTGAGAGCGAAAATAAGCAATCAGTAATAACCCTATGTGTGTAGGGTGATGAGATATGAAGTAGTATTAACACTATCATTTTATTGATTATTAAAAATAAACGAAATAATCTCTTTCTCTTCATCAACGCCTCTGATTTTTATGGTAGACTGGGTGTTGTGAATAGTGGAATTATGAAAGAGGAGTTAGGCTTATGAGAAGCAAATTATCATTGGTTGTAAAATCTTCTATCTTTATTGCATTAGCAACAATATCGTTTAACGTGTTTGCTGAAAAAGTATATTTAGGCAACCCAACACGTCCAGACACTGTTGTTGTGCCTGCACATTGCGATAGACATGGATGTTGGCACGAAGTCAGCTATATGAAAGTACTAGGCTGTGCTGATTGTGCACATGCTACTTGGGCTGGAGACCATTGGGAACTACATCACTATGTGGTTGTAGGTGGTTACTAAGCCAGGTGCTTCTATCACATCATCATAATGTGATAACTTCTTTCTCCGCCGCGAATAATTCAGGGATGGTCTCGCGGCGGCGAATGATTTTAATGTCTTTTCCATTAACCAGCACTTCAGGTACAAGGCAGCGTGAATTATAATGTGAGCTCATGCTGAACCCATAAGCACCTGCTGCATCTATCGCTAATAAATCCCCTTGTTGTAAAGCAAGTTTTCTCTTTTTGCCGAGAAAGTCAGATGATTCACAAACTGGACCTACAACATCGTACAAAAGCGCTTCTTGATCACGCAGAAAGACAGGCAGTATCGCCTGCCAAGCTTCATACAACGCTGGTCTTAATAAATCGTTCATACCTGCATCTACAATCGCAAAATTTTTCTCATGATGGTGTTTAAGGTATTCCACTTGTGTGACAAGTGCGCCTGCATTCGCAACAATAGCACGTCCAGGGGCAATCATGATCTTGCCTGGGAAAGTCGATAATTTTTGTTGAATAGCATGTGCATATTCGATAATAGGGGGGGGATTTTCACGATGATATCTGATACCTAACCCACCACCGATGTCGATGTGATCAATAGGAATACCCTGTTTTATTAACGTATGATAAAGTGCGAGCATACTATCGATGGCAAGCAAGAATGGTGTTAATTCCGTAATTTGTGATCCAATGTGACAAGCGATACCGATTAAATGCAGAGAAGGAAAATGAGATAGCGTCTCACAAAGTGGAACAACGTCTTCCATTTCAATTCCGAATTTATTTTCTTTTAGTCCTGTCGAAATATGGGCATGCGTTTTAGCATCAACATTAGGATTCACACGTAATGCGATGTTAACGGTACGGTCAAGTGCGCGCGCGATAGCATCGATACGTTTGATTTCAGGTTCTGATTCCACATTGAAACAATAAATATTTTTTTCTATGGCTTGTGTTATTTCAGCGACTGATTTTCCAACACCTGAGAAAATCACTTTTTGAGGATCACCACCTGCTGCCAATACACGTTCTAATTCACCTAAGGAGACAATATCGAAACCAGATCCTTGCGCTGCAAATAGTTTCAAAATATGAATGTTACTGTTCGCTTTTACTGCATAATAAATGTGATGTGGTATACCACGAAATGCATCATGGAATGAGCGCCAATTTGTTTCCAGCCCTTGTTGAGAATAAACATAAAAAGGGGTACCAACAGCCGTTGCTATGTTTTTTAATGGGACTTGCTCAATGAACAAGTCGTTGCATTGATATTTCAAACAAGACATGGTTTTTCCCCGTTTATTATGCGCCTAATTGACCACAAACTCTGTGTTGTCCTTTAACCAAGCATTGTAGTGCGCAATATTTTCCAGTGATTTGTGCAAGAATTGCTTGGTTGAGAATGTTAATTTTTTATTCAGTTCGCGACTGAATGTTTCAAATGAATAAATAACATCGGCCGCTGTTGTGAGATTTCCTAATTTTTCTAATTGCGTAATGCTAACAGAAAGGAGGTCATTAATCAAAATCACATGGTGTTCTACATAATACTGACAAAGAATCTGTATTTGTGTTTGCTGGTGTTTCGGAACCTGATCAAGCAATTGACAAAAACGATCCCAGTTTCTTAGCAGTTCATGATGTGGCATGCCCTATTCTCCTTGTGGCTACGTCATACTATACACTTTTTTAAGAACGGGGACGTTGTTTGTGAGTGTCCAATAAGATATTTTTTTGGCTGTTAGCGTTGTTGCGAGACTGCAGGTGTAGCCCGGATCACTCTCTAATGGGATAAGCTCCCACGATGCGTTTGCTAAATAAATCGCTTCATGAAGGGGAGCAGGGCGCACAGAAAAGGCATCGAGGGGGTAGTGTAAGCCAGTGCCCATGGCTTTAAGTAAAGCTTCTTTACGTGTCCAAAGGCAATAAAATGCGGCTATTTTTTTATCAAGCGGTAAGGCGATGAAATCAGCAATTTCTGTTTGGCTAAAAAATCGCGTTACGATTTTATCGCAGTGTATGGGTTTTATTTTCTCGATATCAATACCGACAGCGTGGTGTTGTACAAAAGCAAAGACAATCTGCTGATCAGAATGAGAAAGATTAAATTGTATATCTGTGTTTTCTTCGCACAAAAAAGGTTTTTTGTGCGAAGAGTAAGCAATTTTTATGGCGTGGGGCGGCTTATTTAGGTAAAGGGCAGCAATCTGTCTGAGATAATAACGTGACATCATAAAACGTTGCTTAGCCGGTATGTGATGAAACTGTTGCGCGCGCGACTCTTCTTCTACAGAGAGTATGGAAGACAGCAGCATTGCCTGATGACTACTGATATCGGTGCTTTGAGTCCAGATATGGATTTCACTATTCGCTATTTCTATCATCATGTTTGGTTGTGAGTAGCGCCTAAAGACATAGTGTATACCCATTACACTTTTTTGTGCTATGCTGGGTTTTCGTTTATTGATTGATGAAGGAGCGTCAGATGGCTGATATCACAGCGTATCGATTTATTGCGTTGATTTTATTAGTGATTGGTGGTTTAAATTGGGGTCTGGTTGGCTTGTTTAATTTCAACTTAGTGACAACAATTTTGGGTAATGTATTAGGCCGTATTGTTTTTGTGTTAGTGGGTATAGCAGCTGCTTATATGTGCTACATGATATATTTAGATAAATTTGGGGTCAGTGCTTAGATTTTCTTTAAGGCTTCTACCAGAACAGTGACATTGAAGTGTAGGGTCTGTTTGTCATTTGCGCAGACCCTATTCATTGATAGAGTATGAACTATGCCACAAATTACGTTGTTTCTTTCTCATCGCGTTAACCTCTCTCTTATTGATTGCCGTGCGCTTTTTAAAGCAATACACGCTGAAGTGGGGCGTGTGCCAGGTGTGGATATTGAAAGCTGTAGCAGTGGTGTTATCCAAGAGGCCTATTCTTATATTGGACTGGGCGATGAAAAGCTGGCTAAGGTATATCTGGATATCGGTTGGCTTGAGCGTGAAGATCGATTGCCTTATAAAGCAGCGTTAGCAAAAAATCTCATGGCTTTATTGCAAGAAAAGGTTATTCTTCCTATTCAATCTCAAGGCTTGCAGGCTAAACCGCGGGTACGCATTATTAACCTGGGATTGATCAATCAAGATTATTATATTGGCTCCTGAGCGTGATAAGATTCTCGCAGTTTTCGTCTCATGATTTTCTGAGAGGCCGTTTTAGGTAATTCTGCTAAAAAAACCACATCATGAATCTTAAATAAGGGATTCAAGGCTGCTGATATTTTTTTCTGCATGAGGGAGCGTATTTCTTCTTTGTTTAGTGTGACTGTTGTTGATGCAAAAATAATAAGTTGATCAGGTCCCTGATTGTGCTGCTGCGTTGCAATAGCGGCTATTTCTTTTATCCCAGGTATGCCTATTAATGCGCGTTCAATTTCTGCTGCGCTGATTTTAATACCACCTAAATTCATGGTATCGTCTACCCGACCTAACAACATGTAGTAGCCATGCGGTAATGCTTTAATGGCATCGCCGTGGCGGCGGAGCATGTGGCCATTTTCTGTTTTTGGCATGTGCGCAAAATAAACCTCATCATGGTTAGCATTTAATAACACTGTTGATAAACCAATGGCAGGTGGTACAACAGCGACTTCTCCCTCATGACTGGCTCGGCCGTGTTCGTCCAGCAGTGTGATGGCTGTTCCCATTGTTGGTGTGGAAAAAAGAGAAGCATAATTATCTTGTATCACGGTACTTGATAAATAAGCGCCGCCAATCTCTGTGCCACCACAGTATTCAATGATAGGTTTATGGCCTGCCAATGCCATGAGATAGCGCATATCCGCTGGATTGGAACATTCTCCTGTTGAACTGAATACCTTAATGGCCGTCCAGTCTAGATTTTCCATGCAAGCGGTTTGTCGCCATGCTGCAACTAAAGTCGGCACCACACCTAACATTGTCACACCAGCCTGTTGTATAAAATTGCCAAATAAGCAATCTTTAGGTGTGTCTGTATAAACAGCAATACTGGCATGATTGATGAGTGCCGCAAAGATAAGCCATGGTCCCATCATCCATCCCAGGTTGGTTGGCCAAGCAAGCACATCTTGTGGTTGAATATTTTGATGAAAAAAAGCATCAGATGCTGCCCTGATAGGTGTGGTATGGTTCCAAACGATGGCTTTTGGTTTGGCGGTTGTACCTGATGAAAAGAGAATATTGCAAGCTGACATCGGTTCGCACGCAATACTGGTGAAATCCTCTTTTTCTATTAGGAAATCTCGCCATGGTAGCAGGGGTTGCGCGGTATCATGCGTAGTAGTGCGATAGGAATGTGGTTTTTGAGAGACTTCATGCGCATTTAACACAATGCAAGAAATGGGAAAGTCACATGCTTGTATCGCGGCTTGCACTTTTTCTTGTAAGCAGTACTTTTTCTGGTTTAAGAAGAAAAAATCTTGTGTAAAAACATAGCTTGTTTTTGTGATACTTAAGCGTGTGGTAATCTCTTCACTTGAGAAGCTATCAGCAATGGAAACAACAACAGCACCTATTTTAATGATTGCCAAATAGAGCGCAATCGCATAAAAGTGCATGGGCATGATGATTGCAATCGCTTCTTTTGGTTTGACACCGTAGTGAATGAGGCTATTGGCTATCTGATTGACCAATTTCTCTAATTCGCCATAAGACAACGTACAAAGATGATGTTGTTCATCAAGGTAAATGATAGCTGTTTTTCTAGCATCTGTTTTGAAACAGCTGTCTACGATATTCATCTGTGCGCCAGGAAACCACTGAGGAGAAGTGACGCCTTTTGACAAATCGCATATATTGTTTGGTGGTGTTTTAAATTGAATAGGGAGTGTATCGACGACATATTGCCAAAAATCTTCATAGTGCTGGGTAGACCATTGATGCAGTTTTCTGACATCACTGATGTTTAAGAGAGACATCAGTTTTGTGAGGTGTGCGCTTTCCCGTGTTTTTTGGTCGGGTCGCCAGTCTGGTTGCTCTGGGAGATCCATTCGCCCATTCCCCTTTTTTTCTTGGGTTAATGATACATATTATAATTTAAATGATACATAATCCATAGGGATCCGCCCAAGAGAATGACAATAATCAGCAAAGTGAATAAAAAAGGAAGTATATGCCATCGGCCTTCCTGCGTGAAATTCAGCCTAAGAAAGCAGGCAGATTGTATGATAAATTGTATGACTGCCAATACGCCTAGTGCATAATATAATGTGGTGCCCGTTAAGATTTTCCATTCTAGTAAACTAAAAGCCATACCTGTTAGCAAAAGAGAGAGTATCATGCCAATGAGATAGGCAGAGAGCGTTTTATCATTTTTTAAAGCAGCTGATGATGTCATGATGCAGCCCCCATCAAATAAACAATGGTATAAACGAATATCCAAATAATATCCAAAAACGACCAGAATATTGCAAAATAAGTGAGTCTTCTTTTCATCATAGGTTCTATTTTAAATAGACCCAATTGTAAAATAAGCACAAGAATCCAAATGAGTCCAAAAAATACGTGCAAGCCATGTGTGCCAACAAGCGTATAAAACGCAGAAAGAGAGGCGCTGTTTTGAAAACCATGCCCTTCTTGATAAAGATGAAAGAACTCATTGAGTTCCATACCCACAAAAGTGGCACCCAATAGAAAAGTCATGCCAAGCCATAAGATCACGCGTTTTAGCGCTTGTCGATAAGAAGCAAGCATGGCTAAGCCACAGCTAAAGCTGCTTGCCAACAGTATCATTGTTTCTATCAAAATCGCATGAAGGTTGGTCAGCTGAGAAAGGGGCGGTTGATCATAATAGGCATGTTGTAGTACAGCATAGGTGGCAAAAATGCTGGCAAATAAAATACAGTCACTGAGAATGTAAATCCAAAAGCCAAAAACGTCCATGACGTCTGTTTGAGGATGATGGTGTGTTGTCGTGTCTGTCATTGTATTACCTCGTGGTGTTTCTGAATGTCTTTGGCTTGAATATAATAATCCGTTTCTGTGTTGAAGCTTCTGAGTATCATTGTCATGATCACACCACATAATCCAATGATGATGAAGCATGTCATATGCCAGACAAAAGCAAAAGACAGTACACTGCCAAATAAGGCAATGATCACACCAGTACTTGTATTTTTAGGCATATGAATATCTTCATAGTGCAGTGGTGGTTGTGATCGGTTTTTCTGCTTTTGTTCCCAAAAAGCGTCCCTGCCTTCAACTGTCGGCATCACGGCAAAATTGTAAGCAGGTGCAGGAGAAGCAATAGACCATTCTAATGTTCTCCCCTCTCCCCAGGCATCACCTGTGATATCTTTGTTATCATGGCGATTTCTGATACTGACAATGAGTTGGGCAATCTGGAAAACAAATCCCATGGCAATGATACCCACACCAATGGCAGCAACTACTAAATAAGGATGCCAACCTGTTGCAGCGTCATAGTGACTGAGTCGTCTTGTCATACCCATCAGCCCCAGGACATAGAGTGGTAGAAAGGCCGTGTAAAAGCCAATTATCCAACACCAGAAAGCACACTTTCCTAATGTTTCATTCAACGTAAACCCAAATATTTTGGGAAACCAAAAAGTCAATCCTGCTAAATAACCGAAGAGGACACCACCAATGATTGTATTATGGAAGTGAGCAACCAAAAATAAACTATTGTGCATTTGGAAATCGATAGCGGGGATTGCTAGCATGACACCTGTCATACCACCGATGACAAACGTTGAAATAAATCCCAATGTCCATAACATGGGGCTGGTAAAGGTGATGCGTCCTTTATACATCGTAAAAATCCAATTAAATACTTTCACGCCTGTTGGCACAGCAATAATCATGGTTGCAATACCAAAAACAGCGTTAACATCTGCCCCAGATCCCATGGTGAAAAAATGATGTAACCAGACGAGGAATGATAAAACAGTAATAGAGGCTGTTGCCCATACCATGGTTGCATAACCAAAAAGATATTTTTTACAAAAAGTAGCAACGATTTCTGAGTAAATGCCAAAAGCAGGCAAGATTAAAATATAAACTTCGGGGTGTCCCCATATCCAAATCATATTGATATACATCATGGCATTACCAGCGAAATCTGCTGTGAAGAAATGCATACCGAAGTAGCGGTCCAGAAATAACATAGCAAGTGTCACCGTGAGTACGGGAAAAGCGAGAATGACAAGTATCATGGAACATAAACTTGTCCAAACAAAGATCGGCATTCGCATGAGTGTCATGCCTGGGCATCGCATTTTTAAAATAGTGACGACAAAATTAATGCCAGACAGCAGGGTACCTACACCGGAGATCTGTAATGCCCAAATATAATAATCCACGCCTACAGTAGGACTGTATGCTAATTCTGATAACGGTGGGTAGGCAAGCCATCCTGTTGCCGCAAAGTCACCAACAACCAGTGAAACATTAATTAAAGATGCACCAGAGACAGCTAACCAGAAACTTAAAGAATTTAAAAAAGGAAAAGCGACATCTCGTGCGCCAATTTGTAGCGGTAAAATAATATTGATTAATCCAAACATAAATGGCATGGCCATAAAGAAAATCATGATCACACCATGCGCTGTAAAAATTTGATTATAATGTTCAGGCGCCAAATAACCTGTTGCAGGACCAACGGCAATGGCCTGCTGTATGCGCATCATGATGGCATCCATGAATCCGCGCGTTAACATAATAAAAGCTAAAATAATATACATGATGCCAATTTTTTTATGATCAACCGTTGTGATCCATTCGCGCCAAAGCCAGGTCCATTTTTTAAAATAACACAATGCACCAATAATGCAGGCACTGATCAGTACCATGAAAGCGCCAGCGCCCATAATGATGGTATTATGAAAAGGAATGGCATCTAGCGTTAAATTTCCAAAAAGAAACTGTTGCAACATGATTATTTACCTTCTGTTGAATAGGTCGTCTGACAGTGAGAAAGAGGATGTTTCATGGGCATCATGGACTTCATGATGACCGTTTCAAAAATACAGGGATCAGCCTTTGCAAAGTACTGTATTTGTTGGGTTTCATTAGGCATAGCAAGGATATCATAATCATGTTGCGTGAGCTGATGTGTGCCTTTTTTGATTTCTTTTACCCAATGATCAAATTCAGCGCGTGTGCTCACATGCGCTGTAAATTTCATATCAGCAAATCCCTGACCACTGAAATTAGCAGAAAACCCTTGATAATCTCCCCGTTGCGTTGCGATTAAGTGTAATTTGCTTTGCATGCCAGCCATGGCATAAATTTGTCCGCCAATTTGTGGTATCTGGAAAGAATTCATGGGGCCTGCTGCAGTGATCAGAAAAGTCACAGGTGTATTGACAGGTAACTGAACAAAGTGGGTGGTTGCAATTTTTTGCTCAGGATAAATAAAGAGCCATTGCCATTCTAAGGCAATGACCTGAATAGTCAGCGGCGGTACGGTGGAGCGCAGTGGTCGATAAGGGTCAAGTTGATGCGTGCTTGTCCAAGTCAGTGCACTTAATATGACAATCATCACACAGGGAATCGTCCACCAAATAATCTCTAACCAGGTATTGTGCGCCCACTTAGCGTCGTAAGCCGCTTGTCGTGTTGCTTTAAATCGCCATGCAACAATAAAAGACAGCGCAATCACAGGAACCACAATGATTAGCATGAGTAAGGTAGCGAGTAAAAAAATATGTTTTTCTTGAACAGCAATCCATCCTGTTGGGTTTAAAACCAGGAAATGACAACCACTGAGCAGGGTGATAGATAACAAAGTAATAAATGATAAAAGCAATTTTTTAATTAATGTCACTGGTACACTCCTCATCACCCTGGTGAGACGAGTGCAACATATTGAAAATATTGAATTTTAATATGTGGCTTGATTGTCCATAGCATCACCCCTCGTCTGCCAGCAGTCCTTTTTTTTATCTAATATGCGCGCCTACGATAAAGACTTATTTTTGATAAGTCAACAGACCCAATAGAGGCCTAGCAATCTTCTTGTGTTCGATATACAGTTAATTATGAAGTATCGACGTCAGATCCTATGGATGGTTATTTTTTTTCTCTTGGCCAGTTGTGGCAGGCCATCTTTGCATCGGACAAATGGTTATATTGAAGGACGCTACACGTATGTGTCTTCAGGTGTGTCAGGTATATTACAGGTATTGGCAGTTTCAAAAGGGCGTTCTGTTAATAAAGGTCAATTATTATTTCAATTAGAGTCGCAGCCCGAAAGTGATATTTATAAAGCATCAGTCGAAAATTTAAAACAATCTATTGCCTCACGTGACGCCATTGCTGCTAATTTAGTGTATGCGCGCCAGACCTACGAGCGTTATAAAATACTGGTGCCACAACATGCCATACAGCAATCAGTACTAGATGAAGCGAAAGCGCGGTATGTTGCACAGGTTGCGCAATTATCACAAGCGAATGCAACCATTGCAGCGATGCAATCATCACTTGCGCAGAGCAAATGGACAATGGAACAGAAAACGGTCGTTTCTCCTATTGAGGGTATGGTTTTTGATACGTATTATGAGGTTGGTGAAAATACGGAGGCGCGCAAGCCTATTTTGTCCCTGCTGCCACCCACTGGCATTAAAGCCGTTTTTTACGTAGAGGAACCTCTTGTAGGTGCGCTCAAAATCAATCAAGTGGTGCGGGTATATTATAGTGGCTCTACATCCGATGTCGTCGGCAAGATCGCATTTATTTCACCAACAGCTGAATATACACCACCTGTTATTTATAGTACGGAAACAAATATGAAATTAAGTTACCGCATAGAAGCTGTTTTTCCTCCTCAAGAAGCCTTTCGATTGCACCCTGGCCAGCCCATTTCTGTGTTATTTTAGGCGAGACTATTCCTATCTTTCTTTTTGTGTTACACTTAGACCGATTTATCTGTTCGGTTAAATAAAAGAGGCGCTTATGTTTTCTCAATCTAGAGAGTTATCACGATCAAACGCTTCATTTATGAGTTATGTTTACTCATGGATGATGTCGGGATTACTTATTTCTGGTATCGTTGCTTACACCATTGCGAATTCCCCCGCTTTATTGACTTATTTGTATACGCATACAGTGTTGTGGATTGGGATGATTATATTGCAATTGGCGGCTGTGATTTGCTTGTCTGCCTTAATTAATAAATTATCTTTCTTTTTAACAGCGTTTCTTTATATTGCTTATGCGGCATTGACTGGTGTGACATTTTCAGTCGTTTTAATTGCTTATACGCAACAAAGCATTGCGTCAGCATTTTTTACAACAGCGTTTGCTTTTGTGGGCTTGAGTTTATTTGGTTTTATTACAAAGCGTGATTTAGGCCCTGTGGGTTCATTTTGCATGACGGGGTTATTTGGTCTGATCGGCTTTATTTTAGTGACTTTACTCTTTCCTTCTATTCTCACCAATGCCGTTTCAATGACAATTAATGTATTAGGCATCCTCATTTTTTCAGGGTTAACAGCTTATGATACACAACGTATTAAAAACTTTAACGTTTATGCCGGTTCATCCAGTATGGCAATGAAAATGGCAATTACTGGCGCATTGATGCTGTACCTGGACTTTATTAATTTGTTTTTAAATATATTGCGACTATTTGGGGATAGAAGATAGACAATAACGCAGAATATGTGTATATAATATACGAATAGCGCGCTGCGACTATTTTGTCTCTCATTATTGTATTACAATGAAAGAATATTGTGAAAGATGAAGCTGTTGTGAGAAGTTTGAGTCAGTGCTGTTTGATAAGGAGATAGCCGCGATGAAATTCTTTTTTCATATCATCGTTACAACCTGTTTATTCTTAAGTATGACAAACCTTTATGCAATGGAGTCTCTGATTCGCCATCAGGTGACTGTGCCAGGCGGACAATCTTGTCCTGCTACTTGGAAAGGAACCGCCGGTGATGGAGATGTGACAACCTACTCAGGTGATGGGCAATCTAACGCAGCAATTGCGCCCGGTGTGAGAGAGTGTTCTGGTTGCGCGTATAATAGCCAATCACAAAATTGTGTTTGTGCAACCTGCACGGATTTCTTTAATTAAGTGTTCCCTGAATAAACACAGTCTCTTAAGGAGATGACCATGAAACATCCCGTTACACTGCCCACAGCTGCCTCCAGATTGTCAACACCTACCCACTTTGATAAAAGTGCTCGCAATGCGATTTCAAAAGCGATTAATCCGCTGGTTGCTGATGCTTTTGCACTTTTTGTGAAAACAAAAAATTATCACTGGCATGTGTCTGGCAGCCATTATCGCGATTATCATTTGCTACTTGATGAACAAGCAAGCCAACTTTTTGACATGATTGATGTGTTAGCTGAGCGTGTACGCAAAGTTGGCGGTACAACGATTCACTCTGTTAGTGAAATCAGCGAATTACAACGCGTGAAAGATGATAATGATAGTTTTGTTGCACCCAAAGCGATGATCCAAAGACTGCTAGAAGAAAATAAATCATTGGTAACGCGCATGAAGGTAGCCCATGAAATATGTGCTCAATACAAAGATGTGGCAACAACCAGTTTATTAGAAACTTTCATTGATGAAACAGAAAGGCGCGTTTGGTTTCTCTTTGAAACACAATCTGAATAGCATGGTAACCGTTCACCTCCCCCGAATAAACACTAAACGTTCGTCTGCGAGGCAGAGTTGGAATGCATGAGATAGCGCCGCTTATTCTTGATTTAACGATCATGCTTGGTATTGCAAGCATTGTCACCTTACTCTTTCAGCGTATACGACAACCTGTTGTGTTAGGCTATCTTATCGCAGGCATGATCATTGGCCCCTATATTCCCTCCGGCAACCTCATTATCGATATACCGAACATCAAAATTCTATCTGAATTAGGTGTCATTTTTTTAATGTTTTCTTTGGGATTAGAGTTTAGTTTTCACAAACTCAAAAAAGTCGGATTCTCTGCTTTAATTACCGGGATATTTGATGTTGCCATCATGGTATTGCTTGGTTATTGGACGGGAAAATATCTGGGATGGGAAAAGAATAATTGCTTATTTTTGGGCGCAGCAATTGCCATTTCTTCTACAACCATTATTTTCAAAGCCATGGGGGAAATGGGGTTAAAAACAAAACGCTTTGCAGAAGTTATTTTTGGCATACTCATTGTAGAAGATTTGCTGGCGATTTTGCTACTGGTGGCACTTTCAACGATTATGACAACCCAACATTTCTTCTCATCAGATATGTTCTTTGCCATTATCAAATTACTCATGGTTGTTGGCTCATGGGTGCTGGTTGGTTATTTTATTGTGCCGAGCCTCTTTAGAAAGGTATCAACTTATATCAGCGAAGAAACCTTGACGATTGTTTCTATTGCTTTGTGCTTATTCTTGGTTTCTGTTGCTGATTATTTTCATTATTCTACAGCACTCGGTGCTTTTATTATGGGCTCTGTCCTAGCAGAAACTGTTTTAATACATCGCATTGAAGCACGCATTGCACCCATTCGAGATATTTTCGGTGCCATTTTTTTTATCTCCATTGGTATGTTGATTAATATCCCTATCATTACAAGTGAATGGTACGCTATTTTGATCATGACATGCGTTTTGATTGTTGGCAAAATCAGTGTGATTTCTATAGTCACTTTTTTAACAGGACAAAGCCTATCCACCGCGATTCGATCTGGATTCGGCATGGCACAAATTGGGGAATTTTCTTTTATCATTGCAACGCTGGGTCTTTCATTGGGCGTTCTGAATGATAGGCTTTATCCTATTATTGTCGCTGTTTCAAGTATTACCACTTTCACAACACCTTATATGATACGATTATCTGACCATATCAGTGTCGCATTAGAAAAACAGCTGCCAAAAAAGATAAAATATTTCATGAATAGTTATTCTGCTTGGGTATTTAGGGTGCAATCTAAGTCTGATGAGAACTCTTTTTTTAAATCCATCACGATTCGTCTTTTTTTAAATGGTATTATCATCGCTATTATTTTTACATTAATTAATAGTTATATTTTTCCAAAAATAAATCAAGCAATGATTAATCAACAACATGCAGCTATATTGAGCGAGCTGATTGCGATCACACTGTCTTCTCCTTTCATTTGGGGCATGCTTTTTTCATACAAACTGGTTTCACTGCCAGAATATACAAAATATTCCTTAAATCCGATCATTTTCATTATTTGGTTTCTCACATTATGTGAACTCATCGTGTTGAGTATCGTCTATTTCTATGCATGGACGACAATCCTATTTTTTATTACGCTGATTTCTCTATTTTTTATATTCGCCTATCGTCATCTCGAACGGTCATATCACTGGTTTGAAACACAATTGATTAACAATATTAAAAAAACAAGTACCTCGTTGTCACGGTATAGCGAGCTCGCGCCGTGGGAGACACATTTCATCGAAATAGAGGTTGGCGATAAATCTCCTCTTCTTGGTAAAACATTAAACGAATGTCAAATTCGTCAGCAATACGGCATTAATATTGTTGCCATTTATCGCGGAAGACATGTTATTTTTGCGCCACGTGGAGAAGAGTCTATTTTTGATAACGATAAATTAGTAGCGCTTGGCAATGATGAGCAGATTGAAGCTTTTAAGAAACAAATTGAAGTTTCTTCTTCTCCACATGAGAACATGGAGCGCTTAACCAATTTTTCTCTTAATACGTTTATCTTAAAAGAAAGTAATCCTGCTATTGGAAAAAGTATTAGACAGTCTGGCATCCGAGAGGAGATGAAAGGATTGATTGTGGGTATTGAACGTGCCAACAACCATATTCTGAACCCTGATCCTAATATGTTGTTAGAGATAAATGATATCTTATTGATTGTGAGTGAAGAGAATGCTTAGGTTGCACGCTATTCACCTCACCATCAGATCTTTTTTTGCATAAAAAACAAACACTTGACTATTTTTTAATCAAAATTAAATTGCATAGTGGCAATTTTTCAGGTAAGATGCCCCCCATGCGATTACTTATCTCACAAGCTAAGCAGTATGTTCTTGTTATGTTGATGTGCGGTCTCGTCTTGACGTGGACTAATGTCGGTTATATTGAAACAACGATATTAGATACGACGCCACAAGAAGATGTGCATACACAAACAACGGATTCTCTGTGGCTTAACTTAAGTCGTGAACTTAAGTTAGATCATCAAGAGCAGTCTGTGCAAGTGCGTCATGAGATACGCAGAATACTGGCAGACCACGATGAATTAATGCGTATATTAAAAGCAGCAGGACCTTATCTCTATTACATCTATGAACAAACGCGCCTAAGAGGGTTGCCCGCAGAACTCGCACTTATTCCGATTATTGAAAGTGAATTCAATCCAAACGATCACTCTAATAAAGGCGCGCTTGGTTTATGGCAGTTAATGCCAGCAACAGCACATCGACTGGGTGTCAAAATAAAATCAGGATATGATGGTCGCCGCAATGTGTTGGCTTCTACAAAAGCAGCATTGGCTTATTTTCGTGATCTGGGTAATTTATTTAATGGTAACTGGTATTTAGCTATTGCTGCTTATAATTGTGGAGAGGCGAGAATTGCTTCTGCTATTAAGCGGACAGGTAGCCACAGTTTTTGGAATTTGCCTGTTCCTAAGGAAACCAAGTATTACGTGCCAAAATTATTAGCGATAGCAGAAATTCTAAAAAATCCTACGAAATATGGCATTACTTTACCGCCTATTCACAACAAACCTTATTTTACCGAAGTGAAAGTGACAGAAGCCGTTAGCCTTGATAAAATGGCAAAATCATCCGGCATGAATTTGTCTGAGTTAAGAACATTAAATCCAGATTACCATCACAACATACCAAAACAAATGGGCGAATACTCTGTTTTGGTACCGATACGTTATCAGAAAACACCGGCAGCAGGCGCACCATTAGCAGACAATATGATAAAAACAGCAGGGATGACTAAACAATCACAGAATCGTATTAATCAACAACGTTTCCCACAAGCATGGCAGGGTATGTTACGCAGAAAAAGAATGGATGTTGCCATCTAGTCATTCAAAAGAGGATCAATCATGTTAGATGTGCGCAGTGTGAGCATGGATTTTGCTGGGAAATCATTGTTCAATATGGTGGATCTTATTCTGCTGCCAACAGAGCGTTATGGTGTTGTTGGTGCCAATGGTGCAGGTAAATCTACTTTTTTAAAGATCCTAGCGCAGGAAGAATGGCCAACGACAGGATCGGTTGAAAAAGCAAAAACCACCAGCGTGGGTATCTTAAAACAAGACCATTTTCGCTATGAAAATGATCGATTAATTGATGTGGTTATTAAAGGTAACCAACGATTATGGTCTGCCCTTTCCGAAAAAGAAATGTTATTGTCAAAAACCCTATTTACGGAGGCTGATGGCTATCGATTAAGTGCACTTGAGGAAATCATGATGCATGAAGGGGGGTATGAAGCTGAAGCCACTGCGAAACATATTTTACTGGGGTTGGGTATCGTCGATAAATACCACACAGGGCCATTAAGTGCATTATCGGGTGGTTATAAATTACGGGTACTATTAGCGCAAATTCTCTTTCAAAAGCCAGATGTGATGTTGTTAGATGAGCCAACAAATCACTTGGACATTGTTTCTATTGCATGGCTCGAAGCATTTTTAAAATCTACTTTTAAAGGCTTGCTTATCTTTATTTCGCACGATAAAGGATTCTTGAATACGGTATCGACACATATACTTGACGTGGATTATGATACTGTCACGGATTATGTCGGTCACTATGATAAATTTTCATTGGCCAAGGAAGAGCGTCTTGCTTTAAAACAAAATGCATTAAAAAATCAAGAGAAAAAGATAGATGCTTTGCAAGGATTTATTGATCGGTTTGGTGCAAAAGCAAGTAAGGCAACGCAAGCGGCTTCTCGTCAGAAAATGATTGATCGTATCGAGAAAGTAGAGATAAAATCATCCAACGTTTTCAAACCATTTTTTCATTTTACTGTGAAAAAATCTCCTGGTAAAAATGTATTAAAGGTTTCTCAGCTGCATAAAGCATTTGACGAGAGAATCATTTTGAAAAACACCAGTTTCGATGTGCATCGTGGTGAAAAATGTGCCATTGTAGGTCCTAATGGTATTGGTAAGTCAACCTTGCTTAAAATACTATTACAGCAATATCAAGCAGATCAAGGGACATTTGAATGGGGCGAAACAGTGCAAATTGGTTATTTTGCACAGGATTATCGTACGCTTTTGCCAGCGGATATGACAATCTGGGAATGGATGGAAGATAATATGTTTTCCTCTGCACAAGAGATGAGAAAAATACTCGGACAAATTCTTTTCCGCGGAGAGGACGTCAATAAAAAAATTGCACTATTAAGTGGAGGAGAGTCTGCCCGTTTAATGTTGGCGAAGCTGATTTTAGAAAAACACAATATGCTGATATTAGATGAACCGACCAATCATTTAGACTTAGCTTCCATTGATGCTTTAGCGGAGGGAATCAATGATTTTCCTGGCGCAGTGTTATTTGTGAGTCATAATCGTTATTTTATTGATCGTATTGCTACACGTGTCCTCGTGTTGTCTGAAAAACACGGCGCACAGCATTATCTGGGCAATTATAAAAACTATCTGGATCAATTCGGGCAAGATTATTTAGAAAAAAGAAAATAATGCTTGCAAAGTTAAAGTAAATAGTGTATACTGCTTTCTCATATCTAGTCCTTGGTCTTTAAAAAAGTAAGACCGAGAGAAGCGAGTAGATACCCTCCAGCAAAGCAACTTTCTTCATTAGCATCATTATGCGCAACGTTTTTCTCACCTATTTCCCTCAGATTTTCTTTTTTCATTCATAACATTATTTTAGGAGTCAAGAGATGGATCCCGTATCGATCGTTCTTATTGTTGTAGGCGTTGTGGTAGTGGTACTGGCAAGTGCAGGTGTGACTGCAGGCGTTGTACTATATCAAAAATTTTTTAAATTAAAACAAAATCAAAAGCAATATAAGGAAAAGGCAGAAAAAGCAAATGAAGAAATGGAAATCTTGCATCGAAAAGTCAAAGAATTAAAGAGTGTATGTTCTCTTTTAAAAGATAATGCCGCAGTGTTATGTTCATCATTACGAGAGCATGAGGAAGCAGCACAGGGGCAGATAGATCGTGCAAATCAACTTGTTGCACATGCAGAAGCATTGGAAAAATGTGTTTCTTCTCAGAAAGAACAAATAGGAGGACTGGTATTAAGTAAGGAGAGTTTAGAGAAGAAAGTGAATGCGCTGGAGAGAGATGTCTCTCTGCTAGGGAACCAAATAAGCGAATTCGCCGAATACCATGAGGCAATAGAAAGAAAAGCACAGCAATTACAATTAGTTGATACCAATGTACCTCATGCACCAAGAGCAGTGAGAGAGGTAGAAAAGGCTTGTCCTGCTAAACTATTTCCATCTCAGAAACAACCAATAGCAAGCGGCCAACCCATGCGTGCTTCTTTAAAGTGATAGTAATCGTTCTTACCGTAAGAGGAGTTATCGTCATGATAAGCAGTTTTTATCAAAATCGTATCAAGCCATCTATCCAGTCTCTGTTTGGGCGTACAAAACAATATATCCAAGCTATACCGATAAAGAAAATATTGTTTTATACCGGTGTTGCTGCATTAGCCATTGTTTTTTTTGCTACACAAACGTGGATTGGACTGCTTGTGCTGGTGGGGTTGGTCGTGTTATCTGAGTTGAGTAGTTGGCTGATTGGTAAAGTGCGTTCAGCAGGTAAATCAGTTTATTCTCTCTTTAAAACCAAAGAAGATGAAGTGCATGGGACTATTGTGTCCTTGCACAACCAATTCTCTAAGACAACACAAGCATTACACACATTAAATGAGAGTGTGGAGGATATCTGCAATAGCACCCTATTGCAGTATCAAAAGATGCAAATTTCTTTTCGATTTGTCATGGAAATATTCATCAGTGTTTCTGCCCAATACAAAACAGTAGAAGAAAAACTTGAAAAAATCAGAGCGTCTCAATCGTTAATAACAGTCAATTGTGTGGCATTATCAGCCTCTTTTTCACAAGTAGTCACGTTGGCTGAAACAACGCTTATCAAATCTTCAGATTTAATGCGTCGTATAGGAGAGATGAAAACAAAAGGAGACTCTTTATCCAAACGGCTTGATATGATGATAGCACAAAAAATTCCTCAACAAGCGGCTTGTCAGCTTTTTCATCAGTCTCACCAGGTGCCAATCAATCAAGAGAGGCGGTCTGCTGTTGTGCGCGCGATGTGATGTTGTATGAGAGAGTTTTAAAGGAGCGGTGTGGTTATGTTTTCTAACAGGGTAGGTATAAAGCAGTTGTATGATTGCGAGTCGTTTGTGAAAAAGGGCAGTCTTTCGTTGTGCATTGCTTTCACCATGAATGACGCACAAACAACGTTGTCGACATACAGCTGCTTTATACCTATCAATAACAGATGCCTCTCCTGTTTTAAGCGCCTCCTGGAAACGTCTAATTGCTTTACGGTAAGCATTCGCTCTTACCTGAACAAACGCCAAACGTTCGGCTGTAAAGCAGATTTGGGCGAAGACGGACGTTTCTATGAGAGAACCTGAACACTTACGCTAATCAAGTAATCCGTACTGTTTAAGTTTTTTACGCAATGTACCGCGAGAAATACCCAAAATTTGAGCCATTTTAACCTGATTATATTGCGTATAGTTGATCAATACTTCTAACAATGGTCTTTCAATTTCTTCTAGTAAGATGGCGTAGAAGTCTACAGGTTGTTCGTTACCTATATTAGAAAAATAATTGCGCAAAGTATCTTGCACAACTTGCTTAAGCGTGATTTTTTGTAAATTTTCTACCAATGTTGTACTTTTGTTATTCATATTAACTCCATACTTCCTGAGAACCTTGTACGTATCCTGTACTTAAAATATTATTTTGTTTGAAAAAGAAAATAGAGAACCCATTAAACCATGATTCCCGGTTTTCCTACTTCTCCAGCGAGCGTATCATCATTATTGATATCAACGATAGCGATAATTGCTGTGTTGGGTGGCTCCATTTTCTTGATATTGCAAGAAGACATGCTTATTTTTTGTCGTCTTTCTGCGAGTTTGGTTATTTTATTTTTCTTCATACTTGGTTATCCTTACAAGGGCGTATATACTAGACTCTAAAATCTAACATCGTTCTAGTTGAAAAGTCCATATGTTGTCTATTAAAGTGCATAATAGTGGTTCGATTGCTGGATTCTTTGTGTGATGGAGTGCTAGGAAATGATGGGTGGTAATAGTTTGAAAGAACAATTGGAAGCGCTTGCGTCTCAGTTGACATCTGTTAAGTTGAATAAGGAAGAAACCCCAAAAAAACCAGAAGAGAGACAAGATGCAAAAAAAGTTTCTCGGCAACAGTCTCGTGGGAAAAGTAAATCTAAACCAAAGCCACAGTGGTTAGACTATGTGTTGTATGGTGTTGAATTGCTAAAATCCTATTTTCCAGCTGCGTTTAAACCCGCTAGCCAGGTCATGCCCCTCAAAAAAGGTATCAAACAAGATTTAGTGAAACGTTTGAGCACAATTGAACAAATTACCATAGAAGACAAAGCCTGTATGGTTAAAAGTCTATCTTACTATGTCAATACAATTGCCTATCATCGGTGTGTTGTGTTAGGGATCATGAGAGTCGATTTGGACGGTCAGCCAGTGGCCCCTGTTTCGGCTGAGGAAGCACAATACTCACAAACACGCATTCAGGCCAAACAACAGAAGCCTAAATCACCATAAACGGACCCTCATTGGCGGAGTGATACAGGTGGATGTGCTATTCAATGAAATGCTTGGTCGAGGCGGTGATTTGGGTATCATCACGCTGAATAGGCCTGGTGTACTGAACGCGCTCAATAACGAGATGGTGTTTGCGATACGCAAGCAACTCAAAGCGTGGGCGATCGCAAAACATATTAAAGCTGTTGTTATTCGCTCATCTGGTGGTAGGGCCTTTTCTGCTGGCGGTGATTTGCGTGCGTTATCTCATCACCTAGGTGATGCGGGTTGTCTTGATTTTTTTCGTGAAGAATACCTATTGAATACTGATATTTTTTTCTATCCTAAACCCTATATTGCTTTGTTGGATGGCTTAACAATGGGTGGTGGTGCCGGTATTTCTCTTCATGGATCGCACTGTGTTGGAACAGAGAATCTCGTTTTTGCCATGCCAGAAACTGCCATTGGTTTTTTTCCAGATGTTGGTGCCACTTATTTCTTGTCACGTTTAACATCGTATGTTGGGTTCTATCTGGGATTAACAGGCGCTAGGTTAAACAGTGATGATTGTATGGCGTTAGGGATTGTACAGCATAAAATACCCGCAAGTGCTGTTGATAGACTGGTAGATAAGCTTGCCTCAACGGATTTTTTAGAAGCACCATTATCAACAGTGACGCGTATTATTCAAACATTCGACGTAACACATGTGCCATTATCTTTCTCTGATGAGCGGTTAATGGAGATCGCACACTGTTTTTCACAGGAGACAATGGAAGATATTATTACAGTGCTCGCACAAGGTCACGATAACTGGTATCAAAAAACAGTGGAGACATTGTATCAACGATCTCCTACGAGCCTAAAAGCAACATTGCTGGCATTACAGTTAGCAAGGCAGCGGTCGTTTCGAGATTGCATGCGTCAGGAATATCGCTTGATGAGTCATTTTCTCGATTTGCATGATCTGAGAGAGGGGATACGTGCTGTGATTATCGATAAGGACCAAAAACCACAGTGGGATCCTGCCCGCTTAGATTGTATAAATAAAGAACAAATCGAGCGCTACTTTGATCCAATATCTGTAGAATTGTTTGATAATCAGCTATAATAAAGGGGTAGGCTATCAAAGTAAGGAGGTATCAAAAAACACTAACTAACTCATAAATATAATAATTTTATTAGACGAGGGAGATTAGCCATGTTAGATACACAAATCACAGTTCATGATATAGAGCATTCCCCTGCTGTCCTAGCAAACATTCAGAAGCGCGTCGACAAGTTAGAGCAGTTCTATCATAGAATTTGCAGCTGTCGTGTTGCTGTTCAGATTCCTCAGAAGCATAAACACCAAGGTAAGTTGTTTAATATTCGTGTCGAGGTATCTGTGCCTGGCAAGATACTCGTTGCAACACATAAAGTGGATGAAGATATCTATGTTGCAATTCGTAACGCCTTCAATGCGATGGAACGACAGCTAGAAGAATATGGACGTAAGCGTCACGGGCGTGTCAAAACACATCAAGATGTTTTACATGGTCATGTAACGCGCATTATGTCGAATGATGGTTATGGATTCATTGAGGGAACAGATGGTAATGAGTATTACTTTAGCTTAACAAATGTTTCTTATCCTGATTTTAATCAATTGTATCTTGGTGATGCGGTTGAATTTATGGGGGAGATCTTAAGTGAGGGTAGACATGCGCATCATGTGGTGAGGGAAAGACATAATAATCACCACTACGCGTAGGAACGGCTGTTTACAACTCTACTATGCTGGCTAAATTTATTTGATTTTCTGCGCTCCACTGCTGTATGCTCCACAAAGCCAGCGATGGCTTTTTTGTGTGGCTAAAGAGGAGTCAATGATGCAATTATTACACAGCTGCTTGGATAATCTGATTGAGGAACATCACTTACTGAAGCATCCGTTTTATCAAGCTTGGTCTGCTGGTGAGCTAAGCCAAACCGTACTGCAAACTTATGCAGCGCAGTATTACCATCAAGTCAAATCTTTTCCACGATTTATTTCTCGTGTACATACACATTGCCCTGATATTCACGTTCGTAAGGCCTTATTGGATAATTTAGTTGATGAAGAAAGACATGGCACTGACCACCCTGCCTTATGGATGCAATTTGCTGAAGGCTTAGGATTAACTCGTGAATCGGTTGAAAATACGGTAGCCATACCAGAAACAGCTGATATGGTAGACACATACTACGCGCTTGCAGAAGAAGATTGGCGTGATGGCTTATGTGCGTTATATGCTTATGAATCACAAGTGCCTGGTATTTCCACTTCAAAAATTGAAGGATTAGAGAAATTTTATGGGATTCACGATGAAAAAAGCCTTGCCTTTTTTAAAGCGCATGAAGCGTATGATGTGGCGCATGCCAAACAAGTTGCTGATTTAATTGATGCTTGCTGTCTGGATCGTCCGCGTGCTGAACGTGCAACACGCAGGGCTGCGGAAGTGTTATGGCAATTTTTGGATGGGATGTGTCATTTAGGTGGGATTAAGTGTTCAAATTCCTAGTATGAAACGGAGCCGTGACTTCGTCTCGTATCGGCGTCTGTCCTGCAGACGGACATTACCAGCTAGGAACCTGAGCAACTTACCTCAGCACTTCTGTAACTGTATGCGTTTACGTGTAAGGTCAATTTCTATGACTCTTACCTTCACAATATCACCCACTTTAATGACGCTGTGAGGGTCTTTCACAAAATGGTCTGCTAACAGAGAAATATGTATCAGGCCGTCTTGGTGTACACCAATATCGACAAATGCGCCGAAATTAGCAACATTGGTAACAGTGCCTTCTAATATCATGTCTTTACGCAGATCATTCAGCGTTTCTATCCCCTCTTGAAAGGCTGCCATGTGGAAAGCGGGGCGTGGGTCACGCCCTGGTTTTTCTAATTCACGCAAAATATCTTTTACTGTGGGCACGCCAAATTGCGCATCTGCATATTCAGCGGGGTTAAGCGTGGCTAATAATGCCGTGTTCCCCATCAATTCTTTCATTGATTTTTGTTGCTTATGCAGAATTTTTTCTACAAGCAAATAGGCTTCTGGGTGCACGGCCGATGCATCTAATGGGTTATCTCCATCGTGAATACGTAAAAACCCCGCTGCTTGTTCAAAGGATTTTTCTCCTAATCGTGGTACAGATTTTAATTGCTTGCGATTTTGAAAGGCGCCATGTGTATTTCTAAATTGAATAATATGATCAGCAATGCTTTTGTTTAATCCCGCCACACAACCGAGTAATGCAGCAGAGGCAGTATTAATATTCACGCCAACGGCATTCACACAATCTTCCATCACAGTATGCAAACGGTGTGATAGTTTAGTCTGGTTTACATCATGTTGATACTGTCCTACACCGATGGCTTTTGGGTCAATTTTAACCAATTCTGAAAGAGGATCTTGTAAGCGTCTTGCAATAGAAACCGCACCGCGATAAGTCACATCCAATGTTGGAAATTCTTGAGCGGCTAAGGCAGAAGCGGAATAAACAGACGCACCTGCTTCCGAGACGACAATACTATTAAATGCGAGATGAGGATATCTTTTTTTCAACGCAAGGACTAACTGATGTGTTTCACGAGAAGCAGTACCATTGCCAATACTGATCAATTTTACTTGATGCGTTTCACATAAGGTCGCTAAGGTAGTCAATGCATTATCCCAATCGCGTTGCGGTGCATGAGGGTAAATTGTTGTATAAGAAAGCAGTTTACCCGTTTCGTCTATGATCACAGCTTTTACGCCTGTGCGTAATCCAGGATCTAATCCCATCGTGATATAAGAGCCAGCAGGTGCTGCCATGAGTAAATGTTTTAAGTTGTTAGCAAATACCCGAATGGCTTCTTCCTCAGCCTGTTCTCGTAATTGTTGTACCAATTCAAGTTCTAGTTTAAACAGAAGTTTGATGTTCCACGTCCATTGTACCGTTTCCATTAACCAGTGATCTGCTGGCCTGTTGTGTTGTTTGATCTCATGGGTTGTGGTTATTTTTTCAAGACAACGTATTGTTTCTGACTCTGTTAATGTTAATTTGAGTCTCAAAAACCCCTCTTTTTGTCCTCTCAATAAGGCCAATGTACGGTGAGAAGGGATTTTACGTATTGCCTCTTGGTAAGCAAAATAGTCACGAAATTTCGCGCCTTCTGTTTCTTTACCTTCAATCACGTGGCTGGTGAGTACGCCGTGCTGCCATAAGAAATGTCGACAGTCGCCAAGTAGCGCTGCATTTTCACAGAATAATTCCATCAAAATATGTCTTGCACCTAACAGTGCATCTGCTGCCGTTAAGATATTTTTTTCAACGTGAATAAAGGTGCTTGCCAATTGCAGTGGCGTTTGTCGGGGATCGTTTAATAATGCGAGAGCCAGTGTCTGAAGACCCGCTTCTTTTGCGACTTGTGCTTTTGTTCTGCGTTTGGGTTTATAAGGTAAGTAAAGATCTTCTAATGTTGCTTTATGGGTCGCTTGCTGTATTTTATCTAACAAGCTATCTGTTAATTGATTTTGTTCTCGAATACTCGCAATAATCGTTTGTCGTCGTTCCTCAAGTTCACGCAAATAACATACTCTTTCTTCTAAGAGACGTAATTGTGTGTCATCCAATCCGCCGGTCGCTTCTTTGCGATAACGAGAAATAAACGGTACGGTGGCACCCGCATCTAACAATTGTATGGCTGCAGTGACTTGAGAAAGTTTTATATTTAATTCACGTGCAATGATTTCACTAATGATCATAAGGCTGATCCCCGAGAGAAATAAGGGGCATTATAATACACAAAAGATAAAAAAACAGCGCCATGAGGCGCTGTTTTTGGACACAAAGTGGCTTAGTTGTTCATTGCTTTCCAAGTGCCATCGGACATTTTGCAAGCAACACCATACACATTTTGCGTTTTACCATTCATGATGGCGGTTGTGCGGTATTTTCTGCAGTTATTGTAACCATTCATGGCTTTTGGTGCGCTCACAGGCGTGACTTTGTAGGTTGTTCCTGTGCGTGTGTTTTTCCAATACGTGGTTTTATGGGTTGGGTTGTCCATGGCGCTGTTCATTTGCATTTGATCACTGTGATCCATGTTGTGGCCAATATAACCACCCAACAGTGCACCAGCAACCGCACCCACGCCAACGGCAACAGCTTTACCTGCACCGCCGCCAATAGCGCTACCGAGTAATCCGCCTGCCACAGCGCCTGTGACTGCACCAATACCCGTATTTTGGCTTTGGGTATTTGATGAACAGCCGACGATACCGAAGCTTAGCATTACAATCATAACGTTAGTTAGTATATTCTTCATTGTTTATTGCTCCTATATAGGTAGAAAGATCTTGGGTTTGATGACAATACCTCTTCTGCTTAACTTCTATTCTACGAAATTAAGCGATACTTAGATATTTAGGGTTTACCCTTGGTTATTGGGCTCGAGGATATTTGGGGATGCCCGGTGAATAGCTTCTGTGTGCTACATGCCGTCTATGTAAATGGTGTAAATGGTGTGAGCGGGATGGTGCTGCCTCGCGTACTCTTGGCCGCTCTAGAGGGGTGGCATCAGGTTGGGGTGTTAGCGGATCTTTGAGGGGCGTGGATTGACTCCGCTTAAAGAGCCAATACGTTGTACCTGAAAACAGAGAATATGTGCTGATGTCATCACGTAATGTCTCTCTCATCGCATACAAATTATATGCGACTGTAAAAAGCGTTGAAGAGACGGCTGCTACCAGTATACCAACGCCTGTAATGGTGAGGTAAACTTGGACAGCGGATAATGCGGGGTTCAATAAGAAACCCAGTAAGTCCAGGCCAATGATCTTTTCTAAACAAGCAGAAACATTGAGTAGGCAGTGAATAACAGGGACAATGCATTGTCCCACTGGCGCAACGCCTGGCGTCAAACAGCCTAAGACGCTCAGTATCGCATTAGCAAGCACAGGGATTTGATTACTGAGCAATAATAACAGTGGCGGGGAAATGAGCGGAAGCAGTATCGCGTAGATGAAAATAGAAAAGAGAATCGCACAGAATGCAAAAGCTATTTTTTCGGGATCTATCCAGTATTCGCGTACTGTGACAACAGGTGAACTAACAGCTCTGCCCGCGTGGTTTGCAATTTTCGTCGCAATATGTAAAAACCATAATGCGTAATCGATAATAAACCCAATGATGGCGTAAAAAACCGGGTTTCTTTCCTTGATTTCTTCATCAATATTTGTCACTTCTTTTCGACAGTAACTATAGAATTTTTGGCAGGATTGCGCAATCACTTCCGTGAATACTTCTGTGAACAGTACAACAATATTTAAAAGAAAGGCAAAAGGTAAGATAACAAGATTTTTGATAAAATAAAAAGGCGTAAAAAGTAAATACCAGGTTTTCCATTCTTCTTCCAGACCTATGAAGTTGAACCACAGGTTTTTCAGGGAAGGGGTTTCTTCTCCCAATACATCTTTATAAGGTAATCCGATGAAGGCAGCAAGCACTGTCCAAGGAGATTGAAAATAAGCAGCTGGTCGCGTTTTTTGCTTTTCATTGTTTTCATAATCATGATCGATGCGCGCAGATTTTGTGTAAACGTCAATAAAAACGTTTTTTAGAATTACCCAGAACGCTTTGCGTCCGTCACGGACTGTCACTGAAAGTCGATTTGCCATCTTGTTTCCTCGTGATAAATGGGTCTGAGCAAGAAACTGTTGCTGATTATAACTGATATTTTTTCGCAGTATCACTATAATATTGTTGCCGGTATGCCTGCTAATATGTTTATAATATATACATAATGGGAATTTTAAATTTTAAATTAATCAAAACAACAAGATAGCATGACAATAGTATCAGGGATATACTAAGTGATGGCTCAGAGAATAGTAGAGAGGCGCGAATGAAATATATCATACTGCTGCTGATTTTGTTGTTTTCTTGTACTGCTTGCACAACGTATGGTCGTGCGCACTGCTATACCAGTATGACCGATAATGATATCGTCACCAATATTCAAACACGTTATGCAGCCGATACAGGGCTTTCTGTGCAAAATATTCACGTTGCTAGCTTTGAGCGTGCTGTGGTATTAAGTGGGGCGGTGGAGAACCCAACGCAGGCCTGCATTGCAGTCAAGCTTGCAAAAGGGGTGCCCTGTGTGAAATGCGTCACTTCAAGAATTCGCATTAAGAATCCAGTTGATTATGCAATATAAGGAATGGTCATGAAAGATAAGCAACAGATTTCATCGGGAGATGATCAAAATCGTGCAATTGATGAAGCCATTGCGGAGTCTTTTCCTGCCAGTGATCCACCAGCATGGACGTTAAGGCAGGCTCTATCCGATAGTACAAGCACATTGGATTACTTAGAAGAAAATGTTACGGTCGTTTGGCAGCGTGATACAGCAGATTTTGTTTATGAAACATATAATCGGCATGCGACAGTTACATTTGGCGGTGGTGAGAGTTTAAGTGTTTCTAATCCACCGGCTTATTATGGCGATGGTAGTTTTGCAAATCCAGAACAGTTGTTAGTTGCTTCTTTATCATTTTGCTATATGCAAACATTGCTCGCGTTAGCAAGCAAAAAGGGCTATCGCATTAAACATTATGCTGATCGCGCGATGGGGACATTGAAAAAAAACAAAGAAGGGAAGTTAGCGATCACTGATATTATATTAAATCCAACGATTCAGTTTGAAGGTTCGCCTTTAGATCAGAGTCAAATAGAATCTTTAAAGCAAAGTGCACATCGTCATTGTTTTATCGCGAATTCTATCAATGCCAATATAGAAATTATTATTTTACCTTTAAATTCTTAAGAGACTATTATGATCACATCGATGGATTCGTTACACACAAAAAGAAAATTAATTGTCAATGGTAAAACGTATTATTATTTCAGTATACAAGCTGCTGAAGAAGCAGGATTGATTGGCATTTCAACATTGCCAATTTCTTTAAAGATACTGCTTGAGAATTTATTACGTCATGAAGACAATACCACCGTGACACAACAAGATTTTATTGCGATGAAAACATGGTTAGGGGAAAAAACATCCAATCATGAAATTGCTTATCGTCCTGCGCGTGTATTAATGCAAGATTTTACCGGTGTGCCCGCTATCGTTGATTTAGCTGCGATGCGTGATGCAATTAAAAGACTGGGTGGTGATCCGCATCGTATTAATCCACTCTCAGCGGTCGACTTGGTGATTGACCACTCTATTCAAGTGGATGCTTACAATAGCGCGACAGCGATGCAGATTAATGCTGATTTGGAGATGCAACGTAATGGCGAACGTTATGCTTTCTTACGTTGGGGTCAAAAAGCATTCCAAAACTTTAGCGTTGTGCCACCGGATACCGGTATTTGCCATCAGGTGAATCTAGAATATATTGCAAAAACAGTATTGACACAGGTGATTGCTAATGAGGAAATTGCGTTACCAGATACCTTAGTGGGGACTGATAGTCACACAACCATGATTAATGGCTTAGGTGTACTCGGCTGGGGTGTGGGTGGTATTGAAGCAGAAGCAGCAATGTTAGGTCAGCCTATTTCGATGGTTATTCCTGAGGTGGTCGGTTTTAAGTTAACAGGTCAACTAAGAGAAGGTGTGACAGCAACAGATTTGGTACTCACCATCACGCAAATGCTACGTAAACAAGGTGTTGTGGGTAAATTTGTAGAATACTATGGCTCTGGGTTACATGCGCTGCCTTTAGCAGACCGTGCTACCATTGCGAATATGGCACCTGAATATGGGGCAACATGTGGGTTTTTTCCGATTGACCATATCACACTGGCCTATTTGCGTTTAACAGGTCGTGATGAGCAAACCGTTGCCTTAGTAGAGGCTTATGCCAAAGCGCAGGGCATGTGGCATGATTTGGAAACACAAGATCCTGTCTTTACGCAAACAGTCACGTTGGATCTCGGTAGTGTGATACCCAGCGTTGCAGGCCCTAAACGCCCACAAGATAAAGTGATATTACCTGATTTAGCAACGACGTTTGATCAACTCTTAAAAGAAGCAAACAGAGAGAAAGAGTTAGGAAACGATTTTGCAACAGAGGGAGGTTTTAGCTTACATCATGGTGACGTTGTGATTGCTGCGATTACCAGTTGTACAAATACCTCAAACCCACATATTTTAATGGCAGCAGGACTGCTTGCGAAAAATGCGGTGGAAAAAGGATTGCGCGTGAAGCCATGGGTAAAAACATCACTGGCGCCTGGCTCCCGTGTTGTCACAACCTATCTGAATATGGCTGGATTACAGCCCTATTTGGATCAATTAGGATTCTCTTTGGTTGCTTATGGGTGCACAACCTGTATTGGTAATTCAGGGCCCCTACCAGATCCTATCGCAAAAACCATAGACGAAAATGATGTGATTGTTTCTGCTGTGTTGTCGGGTAACCGTAATTTTGAAGGACGCATTCATCCACAGGTGAAGGCAAATTGGTTAGCTTCGCCACCATTGGTTGTTGCTTTTGCCTTAATGGGAACGGTGCGTACGAATTTAACGCAAGATCCGCTTGGGTCTGATAAAGCGGGTAATCCTGTTTTTCTCAAAGATATTTGGCCATCAAATGCTGATATTGATGAAGCTGTACAAGTTGTGAATCAAAAAATGTTTCGTGAGCAATATGCGAATGTCTTTACGGGGAACGAAGCTTGGCAAGCGATGCCTGTACCATTGCATGAAACATACGAATGGCAACCGGATTCTACGTATATTCAGCATCCTACTTTTTTTGAAACCATGTCAACACACCCTGATCCCATTCGCGATATTAAGGGTGCTCGTATACTGGCCGTACTCGGTGATAGCATCACAACAGATCATATTTCGCCAGCAGGCTCTATTAAACAAAATAGTCCAGCTGGTGCTTATTTATTATCAAAAGGTGTACCAGTAAGTGAATTTAACTCCTATGGTGCAAGACGTGGCAACCACGAAGTGATGGTACGCGGTACGTTTGCCAATATCCGTATTAAAAATGAAATGATCCCAGGGGTAGAGGGTGGATTCACAAAATACCTACCTACCGGTGAAGTCATGTCGATTTTTGACGCTGCGATGTTATATAAAAAAGCGCAAACACCACTGATTATTATTGCAGGATCGGAGTATGGCACGGGCTCTTCGCGTGACTGGGCTGCGAAAGGCTCAAAATTATTGGGGGTTGTTGCCATTATTGCGGAGAGTTTTGAACGTATTCACCGTTCTAATTTAATTGGTATGGGTGTATTGCCTTTAACATTCCCAAAAGGCATCAATCGTCACACATTAAAATTAGACGGCACAGAAACCATACATTTAACGGGTTTGGCGGATCAATTAAAACCTAAATTAAAAATAAAAGCCTTTATACATCGTACCAGTGGTGAAGTGACAGAAGTGCCCTTAGTCTGCAGTTTGGATACAGTCAATGAAGTCTCATACTACAAACATGGCGGTATTTTACAGTATGTATTACGCGGTATGTTACAAGAGGCTTAGTGTCATCAAGAGATTATCTTGTGAGTGCTCTTTGAATCATTTGCTTGATTTGCGTGTTTTCGTGGATCCACCCCAATTGCATATTGGGGTGTTCGTCTGCGAATACCTTAAAAATTTCATCCGCAAATGCTTGGCCAATGGATTCAACACCGGTAAAATCAAAAATAACGACTTTGAATAATTCAACTCTTGCTAATAATCTCTTTGCTTGAGACCGAGAAATGAGTTGATCATTACCATATTGTGCAAGCGTCACAGGGACAATTGTCTTATTGAAACCATAATTTTCACCAGAAGTATATTGATCAAATATTTTTTTAACTGTTCTGGCCGTATGATTATGTAATTTCATATATACGCAAGTGCCGACAAGTTTTTCACGTTGATGTAGCCAATCTTCTGCACTGCTAAAATCGTGTGAGAAATGGACTTCTCCGGATAAGATACCATAGGCATCAAACATTCTAGAGGTAAAGAAAATACCTTCTCCGCTGTGTCGCTTAGGATCTGTTGTCAGCTTTCCTTTTGATAGCTCGAGTAAGGCGTGTCGCTCATCAAGCAACTGTAGTGCTGCTTGTATTTTTTTAAAAATACCTTCACCATTATCCGCAATAATGATATCTGTGCTGGCAGCTGTTTTGACTATTTTAACAATAATTTCTGAACCACTTGCATGGTCAATCGCATTATTAAACATTTCCGTAAAACCATAATGCCAAATATGTAGCACATTATCTGGTAATCCGCTCAATATTGGCTGTATGTCTTTTCTCCAAATAAGATCTTCAGCCAACGACATTTTTGTTTGATAAGTGTGTTCCCACGTCAAGAGAGGAGCCAATTTGTAGGTTCTATTTCGTGTCTGCCCTTCTTCAATCAGTGCTTTTTCCTCGGATAATCTTTGTAAATGTTTATTCACAGCCTGGCGCGTAATATGAAAATGCTGTGCTGTCAGTTTACTGATTTCCTGAGGGTGTTTTTCTATATGGTCAATGATAAACCGCCTGATATCTTCGCCCCGCATACGTATTTTTTTCATTGTAGCACCATCGTTGATTGTCAACCTTATTGGATTATATTGTCAACCTTATGAGAAAGATTGTCAACCTTACATGCAAATCTATCAACAAAGAGAGGCGTTCCCGCGCCTCTTATCCTAACGACATGATAATATTTACTTTTTATCCTTAAAAAATATTTCCCTTTTTGGTGGAATTCTATTCGATCATTAACTACACTTTTATGAGAAAGTGTATATTAATAAAACATAATTATATGTTTAATAAGTAAAAACAACAAGATAAGAGGGAGTCATCGCCCTCTAGAGGAGGACCAGGCACATGTTTACCCTTGTGTCGACGTGTAGGCAGTGATAAATCTACGTTTGATCGGAATTTTAGTTCGTTTAAAATTCGCAGGTCGCGCGCTTTGTGTCGCGTCATTGCTTTTTCTCTCCACTAACAGCCTTTATGCTTTACCCCAAGGTGGTGTGGTCTCAGGCGGTAATGTCACTATCTCTACGCCTGCTGCTGATACCATGCAAATTAACCAAGCTTCTCAAAAAGGAATCGTTGATTGGCAGTCTTATAACGTTGGGCAAGCAGAACATGTGAATTATCAACAACCCAATGCCAGCGCTATTACATTAAATCGTATTGATCCCAATAGTGGTCCCGCCAAAATTTATGGTTCTATCACCGCCAATGGCCAGGTCTGGCTGATTAATCCTGCAGGTGTATGGTTTGGTCCTACAGCACATGTGGACGTAGGTGGTTTGCTTGCTTCAACGGCAGGTATTGGCAATGCAGATTTTATGTCAGGTAATTATCATTTTGTGCAATCACCGGATTGGCGTGGTGCAGTGATTAATGAAGGCTATATTAAAACCAGCCAAGCAGGATTAGTCGCACTGATTGGTTCAGGTGTGGTGAATAATGGGTATATTGAATCAGAGGCTGGCAGTGTTGTCTTAGCCTCTGGTAGTGAATTTACCGTTAATTTTTCAGGTAACGATCTGGTTTCTTTTACCGTTGATAAAGAAGTCGTGCAATCTGCACTAGACCAAAACGGACAACCTTTGCGAGATGGTGTGAAAAATAGCGGCACTATTTCAGCTAATGGCGGTAAGGTGTTAATGACAGCCAGAACAGCTTCTCAAGTATTGGATAATGCAATCAACATGAGCGGTGTGGTAGAAGCAAAATCAGTAGGTATTCGACATGGCGTGATTATCTTAGGTGCAACAGGTGGGAAAATCAAAGTCTCTGGTAAACTCATTGCCTCAGGTAGACAAGCAGGTGAAAAAGGCGGAAAGATTCACATTACTGCTAAAAGAATAGAAGTGGTCGATAAAGCTGTACTCGATGTGTCTGGTGATCAAGGTGGTGGTGAAATTCTAGTAGGTGGTGATGCACATGGTGCAAACCCTGCTATTTCTAATGCCACATCGGTTTATTTTGGTCCTGATGCAGTAGCAACAGCAGATGCGATTAGCTTCGGTGATGGCGGTAAAGTGGTAATATGGGCGGATCAAGATACCTATTTCTACGGCAGTATTTCTGCGCGTGGCGGTGCAATGGGTGGTAATGGTGGCTGGGTAGAAACGTCTGGTAAAGCTTATCTGGATGTTGCAACAGCACGTGTTAATACTTTGGCACCAGCAGGGTTGACAGGAACGTGGTTACTGGATCCCACCAATATTTATATCGCAACAAATCAAGCTGCAGCTACAACCGCTGGTATGGTTGGTACTGATTCAACTGCTAATGTGAATAATGCGGGCACCTTCCAAGCCAGTGGCGCAGTGCAGGATTCTTTGCTCACCGTTGCTAATCTCGTTGCTGGGTTGGGTTCTTCAAATATCATTGTCACCACAACCAATGCAAGCGGTACAGGCTTAGGTAATATTACGGTTGTCAATGCAGTGACTTGGGCTAGCGCCAATACACTGACATTAACTGCTGCCAATAATATTGTGATTAACGCTGCGATTACAACAGGCACGGCTGCTTCTAGATTGATTTTAAATGCAGTTGGTACCATTACACAGACGGCAGTGATTGCGGGTTCAGGTGGTATCACGTTAAGCAGTGGTACATTTACTGCATCACAAGCGAATACTTATTCAGGTGTAACAACGATTGATGGTGGTGTATTTACTGCATCCAATACAGGTGCACTCGGTACATCAAGCAGTATCGCCGTTGCAACGGGCGCTGCCTTGCGAGTGACTGTCGCCAGTTTAACAAATGCCAATACCATTACCTTAAATGGTACAGGTAACGCAGGAGCAGGCGCATTACAATTCTCAGCTAATAATACAAGCATCAGTAATCCGCTTAGTTTATCAACCACCAGTAGTATTGTTGGTACAGGTACAGGCACCTATACCTTCTCTGGTGCGATCACAGGAACAGGAACCAATCTGACGATTAACTTAGCCAGTGGTCTCTCTTTTCCTGCCGTTACACTCACAAGCGGCGGTAGTTTATCAGTCACCACAAGTGGTGCCATCTCACAAACAGGTTTCCTCAGTATAGCAGGCACTTCTAGTTTTACAGCAGGTGCAGGTACGATTAGTTTAGCGTCGAATAACAACTTCACTGGCGCTGTTGCATTAAGTAATAGTGGCGCAAACGCTGTGTCATTGACCGGTGGTGTTGGATTATTGATGGGATTGGTGAATGTTGGGCAGAATCTAACACTCACCGCTTCAACGGCTGGCATTACACAAAATAGTACGATCACTGCTACAACCTTAACAACGTCATCAGTCTCTGGTACAACTCTTACAAATAACAACGTGGTGACCAATTTTAATGGGACAGACACAGCGGGCGGTATTTCCTTCACAGATTCTGTTGCAACACTGACCGTTACCGGCATCGCACAATCAAACAATAACAATGTGACGATCACCAACACCGGTGGAAGCAATAGTATTACGATTTCCAATCCCATTACCTTGCCAGGTACCAATTTACTGACATTAAGTGCTACAAATAATATTGCATTAAATGGTGCGATTACCACAGGCACAGCAGGATCTAAGCTGATCTTAAGCGCAGGCGGTACGATTACACAGTCTGCTTCCATTGGTGGCTCAGGTGGTGTGACCTTAAGTGCTGGCACATTTACCGCATCACGTGCTAATACCTATTCAGGCCCAACGACCATTAATGGCGGCATCTTCTCTGTCACAAATGCAGCCGCACCGGGTACAAGTGCAATCACAGTTGCAAGTGGCGGTGCTTTGCAACTCACTGTTGCCACGTTAACAAATGCCAATTCAATTACCTTAAATGGCACAGGTAATGCAGGGGCAGGGGCATTGCAATTTACAGCGAATAATATGAATCTTGGCAGCGCGATTACTTTAGGGAGCGCTAGCAGCATTAAAGGTTCAGGTACGGGAACGTATAATATCGCGAATAATATTACTGGTACCGGGGATCTTACGATTAATTTAACCAGCGCAGGCATTAATTTGCCAGGAATCGCGCTGTTAGGAACCAGTAATATAACGGTTAACACAAGTGGTGCTATTACACAAAGCGCTGTGATTAGTACAGCAGGTACTGCTAGTTTCACATCAGGGGCAGCTGCTATTACCTTAGGACAAAACAATATCATTCAAGGGGCTATTTCACTGGCTAACACGGGTGCAAACAATGTTTCACTTGTGAATACGTTCGGAACAACAACATTGGGAACGGTAAATGTAGGACAAAATCTTAATGTGAGTGCATCAGGTACCCTTGTACAAACTGGCCCAATTACGGCCACAACGTTAACAACCTCATCAAGCAGTGGTACAACACTCACAAATAGTAGCAATTCCGTTACCAATTTCAATGCAACCAACACGACAAGCGGCAATATTTCCTTCACAGATTCTATTGCAACACTCACTGTCACTGGTATTTCCCAAGCCAATTCGAATAATATGACTATCACAAATAACACAGGTAATATTACCGTTTCCAATCCAATTACACTACCTAACGTCGGGACGCTGGCATTAAGCGCTACAGGCAATATTGCGCTTAATGCTGCTATTAGCACTAGCGGGGGTTCTGTACTTTCCTTAAATGCCAGTAGCGCTATCTCGCAAACGACTGCTATTTCAGGCCCAGGTGGTGTTTTATTACTCGGCGGTACGTTTACAACAATAGCGAATACTTATACAGGTGCAACGACTTTAAATGGTGGTACTTTTGTGATTGCTGCAGATAGCGGATTGGGCAATGCACCGGTTTCTGCAACACCTGGTCAATTAACGTTTAATGGTGGTACCTTACAAAACACAGCAACGCTCACCTTAAATGCAAATAGAGGCATTGCCTTAAATGCAAGTGGCGGTACGCTCTCCACAAATAGCGCTACCACACTCACCTATAATGGTATTATCGCAGGCGCAGGTGCACTGACCAAAGCAGGCACGGGTACATTAACGTTGGGGGCTTCAACAAATACTTATAGCGGTGCAACAAATATTAATGCCGGTACATTATCTATCGATTCAGATGCAAGATTAGGGACAGCGCCTGGTACACCCACTGCTGATCAATTAACATTTAATGGCGGTACTTTATTAATTACAGTGAGTTTTATACTAAATGCAAATAGAGGTATTACCTTAAATGCAGGTGGTGGTACTTTTTCTACAAATCTTGGGCTCACCTATAATGGTATTATTGCAGGGACAGGCGCTCTCACCAAAACCTTGACGAATACGCTGACATTAGGTGGTGTCAATACTTATAGTGGCGCAACAATAATTAATCAAGGTACCGTATCTATTGCTGCAGATTCAGGATTAGGCACAGCACCCGGTTCACCTACCGTTGGTCAACTCACCTTGGATAACGGTACTTTACAAACCACAGCAAGTTTCACCTTGGATTCAAATAGAGGCATTACCTTGGGTGCAGGTGGCGGCACGTTTTTAACAAATGCTGCTACGACATTGACCTACGGCGGTATTATTGCAAGCACAGGTGCGCTTAGCAAAGGAGGCACTGGTACACTGATTTTATCCGGTGCAAATCCAAATACGTATAGTGGTACGACCAGCATTGGCAGCGGTGTGATTGAATTACAAACAAACAGCACACTTGGTAATGGTGTAGGTGGTGTTACTATTAGTAGCGGTGCAGCACTTAACATTAACCGCACAGGTGCAAGTATCGCAAATGGATTTACTATCAATGGTACAGGTATTTCAAGTGGTGGTGTGATTCGCAATATCACAGGCACAAACACAATCACAGGCAATATTTTACTAAGCACAGCATCACGCATTAACAGTGATGCAGGCACCTTAACGTTATCACCATCTAGCACAGGTATCACAGGCACAGGTCTTGGTTTAACAGTTGGTGGCTCTGGTAATACAACCATTAATACAAACGGTATTAATACGGGTGCAGCAGGTACTTTAATTAAAGATGGTAGCGGTACATTGACTGTTAATGCAAATGGTACTTACACAGGATCAACTACGATCAATGGCGGTGTATTAGCTATTGATGCTGATTTACGATTGGGTGCAGCACCTGGCGCTGCTACGCCTGGTCAATTAACGTTTAATGGTGGTACTTTAGAAACCACAGCAGGCTTCACTTTGAATGCAAACAGAGGTGTTGCCTTAAGTGCAGGTGGCGGTACTTTCTTAGTTGATCCTGCAACAACGCTCATTTATAACGGTATTATCGCAGGTGCAGGTACACTGACTAAAGCAGGTACGGGTACATTAACATTGGGAGGCGCAAATAGTTATAGCGGTGCAACGATTTTAAACGCTGGTATCTTATCTATCAATGCTGATGCAAGACTGGGGACAGCACCAGGTTCTGCGACCCCTGGTCAATTAACGTTTAATGGTGGTACTTTACAAACTACAGCAAGTTTCACACTAAACGCAAATAGAGGCACTGCGTTAAGTGCAGGTGGCGGTACTTTCTCTACAGATCCTGCTACCACACTCATTTATAATGGTATTATTGCAGGCGCAGGCACACTCACCAAAGCAGGTACGGGTACATTAACGTTGGGGGTTGCAACAAATACTTATAGCGGTGCAACAAATATCAATGCCGGCACCTTATCTATCGATGCAGATGCAAGATTAGGGACAGCACCTGGTACACCTACGCCTGGTCAACTTACTTTTAATGGTGGTACCTTACTCACCACGGCGCCTTTCATACTGAACGCAAATAGAGGTATTACCTTAAATGCAGGTGGTGGTACTCTTTCTACAAATCTTGCGCTCACCTATAATGGTATTATTGCAGGGACAGGCGCTCTCACCAAAACCGCCTCGGGTACGCTGACATTAGGTGGTGTCAATACTTATAGTGGTGCAACAACGATCAACACAGGTACCTTAGCCATTGCTGCTGATTCAGGACTTGGCACAGCGCCCGGTTCACCTACCGTTGGTCAACTCACCTTTAATGGTGGTATTTTACAAACCACAGCGACTTTTACCTTGGATTCAAATAGAGGCATTACCTTAAGTGCAGGTGGTGGCACGTTCTTAACAGATCCAGCTACCACATTGACCTACGGCGGTGTCATTGCAAGCACAGGTGCGCTCACTAAAGCTGCCACGGGTACACTGATTTTATCCGGTTCAAATACTTATAGCGGCACGACAACTATTAATGGCGGTGGTGGTGTCATTGAATTACAAACAAACGGTACACTTGGTAATGGTGTAGGTGGTGTTACCGTTAACAGTGGCACAGCGCTGAATCTTAATCTCACCGGTGCAACAATTGCCAATGCAATTGCTATCAGTGGTACAGGTATCTCAAATGGCGGTGCTCTTCGCAATATCACAGGATCAAACCAACTCACAGGGAGTATTACAATAACCGGTGGTGCAGCACGCATTAACAGTGATGCAGGCACTTTAACATTAGCGCCGACTGTTTCAGGTATTGTGGGACCTGGCGCTGCTTTAACAGTTGGTGGATCTGGTAATACAACGATTAATACAAATGGTATTAATACCAGTACAGGCGGTACGTTAATTAAAGATGGTAGTGGTACGTTGACTGTTAATGCAAATGGTAGTTACACAGGGTCAACTACGATCAATGCTGGTGTATTAGCGATTGATGCTGATCTACGATTAGGTGTGGCACCTGGTTCACCTACGGCTGGCCAACTCACCTTTAATGGTGGTACCTTAGAAACCACAGCAACTTTCACATTAAATGCAAACAGAGGTGTTACCTTAAGTGCTGGTGGCGGTACTTTCTTAGTCGATCCTGCAACAACACTTACCTACGGTGGTATTGCTGCAAGCACAGGCACACTCACAAAATCTGGAACGGGTACACTGACCTTAGGTGGTGTAAATACTTATAGTGGTGCAACAATTATCAATGCGGGTATTTTATCTATCGCTGCAGATTCAGGATTAGGAACAGCGCCCGGTTCTGCAACGCCTGGTCAACTTACTTTTAATGGTGGTAGCTTACAAACCACAGCAAGTTTCACCTTAAATGCAAATAGAGGGACCGCGTTAAGTGCAGGTGGCGGTACTTTCTCAATAGGTGGCGGTACAACACTTACTTATAATGGTATTGTTGCAGGCACAGGTACATTAACCAAATCTGTCACGGGTGCGCTGATTTTAGGTGGCGTGAATACCTACAGTGGTGCGACAATTATCAATGCAGGTAGTTTATCTATTGCTGCAGATTCAGGATTAGGAACAGCACCCGGTTCTGCGACACCTGGTCAATTAACGTTTAATGGTGGTACGTTACAAACGACGGCAAGTTTCACATTAAATGCAAATAGAGGTATTGCTTTAAGTGCAGGTGGCGGCAGTTTCCTCGTAAACAACACGACGACGCTCACCTATAATGGTATTATTGCAGGCACAGGTACACTGACAACCACTGGCCCTGGTACACTGATTTTAGGTGGCGTGAATACCTATAGTGGTGCAACAATATTGAATGCGGGTATCTTATCTATCGCTGCAGATTCCGCTCTAGGTACAGCACCGGGTACACCAACGGCTGGTCAACTCACCTTTAATGCCGGTACCTTAGAAAGCACAGCGACTTTTACATTGAATACAAATAGAAGCACTACCTTAAGCGCAGGTGGTGGTACTTTCTTAGTAGATCCTGCTACGACACTCACCTATGGCGGTGTTATTTCAAGCACAGGTGCGTTGACTAAATCAGGCACCGGTACTTTGATTTTATCTGGCGCGAATAGTTATAGCGGTAATACAACTATCAGTAGTGGCGTCATTGAATTACAGCTAAGTGGTACAGTTGGTAATGGTGTAGGTGGTGTTAACATTAGTAGTGGTACAGCACTTAATCTTAATCTCACCGGCGCATCGCTTGCCAATGCAATGGTTATCAATGGTACGGGTATTTCAAATGGCGGTGCTCTTCGCAATATCACAGGATCAAACCAACTCACAGGGAATATTACAATATCCGGTGGTGCAGCACGCATTAACAGTGATGCAGGCACCTTAACATTAGCATCGACTGTTTCAGGTATTATTGGACCACCAGGATCTGCCTTAACGATCGGTGGATCTGGTAACACAACAATAACCACCAATGGTATTAAGACAAGTACCGGAGGTACATTAATTAAAGATGGTAGTGGTACACTCACTATTAACGCTGCTGGTGATTACACGGGTTCAACTACAATTAATGCCGGTGTATTAGCAATTGATGCCGATAATAGATTAGGTGCAGCACCGGGTTCACCAACGGCTGGTCAACTGACGTTTAATGGTGGTACCTTAGAGACCACAGCAACTTTTACCTTAAATGCAAATAGAGGCGTTACCTTAAGTGCAGGTGGCGGTACATTCTTAGTTGATCCTGCGACTACGCTTACTTATAACGGTATTATTGCAAGCACAGGCACGTTAACCAAATCTGGAACGGGTACACTGATTTTAGGTGGTGCAAATACTTATAGCGGTGCAACCATACTAAATGCTGGTGTGTTAGCAATTGACACTGATTCCAGATTAGGCACAGCACCTGGTTCACCGACAGCTGGTCAACTCACTTTTAATGGCGGTACTTTAGAAACCACTACGACATTTACCCTAAACGCTAATCGTGGTATCACGCTAAGTGCAGGTGGCGGTACGCTCTTAGTTGATCCTGCGACTACGCTTACTTATAACGGTATTATTGCAAGCACAGGCACGTTAACTAAATCTGGAACGGGTACACTGATTTTAGGTGGTGCGAACACTTATAGTGGCGCAACAATATTAAATGCCGGTGTGTTAGCGATTGATTCTGATGCCAGACTAGGAACAGCACCAGGTGTTGCAACACCAGATAGCCTAATATTTAATGGTGGTACCTTAGAAACGACAGCAACTTTCACCTTAAATGCTAATCGCGGTATTACATTAGCCTCAATTTTGGGTACTTTCTTGGTAGATCCTGCTACCACACTCACTTACAGTGGCATTATTGCAGGCACAGGTGCACTCGCCAAATCTGGTACAGGCACCTTGATTTTAGGAGGTGTAAATACTTATAGCAGCCTAACCAATATTGATGTCGGTGTCATTGAATTACAATCAAATGGTACATTAGGTGCCAGTATTAATATTGCCAGTGGTGCAGCGCTTAACATTAATCGAACGGGTGCAAGCATTGCAGGTAACTTTAACATTAGTGATACAGGTATTGCAAATGGTGGCGCCATTCGCAATATCTCAGGAACAAACACAATCACAGGAAATATCGTGCTAAGCACAGCATCGCGCATTAATAGTGATGCTGGTACCTTAAATCTATCGCCTGCAGTAACAGGCATCACAGGAACAGGTCTTGCTTTAACAATTGGTGGATCTGGTAACACCACAATAAATGCCAATGGTATTAAGACAAGTACCGGAGGTACATTAATTAAAGATGGTAGTGGTACACTCACTATTAACGCTGCTGGTGATTACACGGGTTCAACCACAATTACTGCAGGTGTTTTAGCAATTAATGCAGACAGTAGCCTCGGTGCTGTACCGGGTTCTCCAACAGCAGGTAACCTGGTATTTAATGGCGGCACACTAGAAACCACAGCAACTTTCACCTTGAACGCGAATCGTGGTATTGCGTTAACTGCATCAGGTAACTTCTTCGTTGATCCTGCTACGACATTGACTTATAACGGTATTATCGCAGGATCTAGTGCGCTTAATAAATCAGGTACAGGTACATTGGTATTAGGTGGTGTTAATACTTATAGTGGTGTAACAACAATCAATGCCGGTGTCTTAGCAATTGATGCAGATTCAAGATTAGGTGCAGCACCTGGTTCTCCAACCGCAGGTAGCCTGGTGTTTAATGGTGGTACCTTAGACACAGTAGCAACTTTCACCTTAAATGCAAATCGCGGTATTGCATTAACTGCAGCAGGTAATTTTCTGGTTGATCCTGCTACTACACTGACCTATAACGGTATTATCGCAGGATCTGGTGCACTCAATAAATCAGGTACCGGCACACTTGCCTTAGGTGGTATCAATACCTATAGCGGTGCAAGCAATGTCAATGTGGGTATCGTTAGCGTACAAAATTCAGCTGCTTTTGGTAGCTCTAGTCTTGTCACTGTATTAAGTGGGGCAGCCGTTGAGATTAATGGTAGTGGATTTAGTATTGCTAATAATTTCAATATTGCAGGCACAGGTGTTTCTAATAACGGTGTCATTCGCAATCTTGCTAATAGCAATACTATTTCAGGCAATATTGTTCTCTCTTCATCTGCTGCTATTGGTGTAGATGCTGGTACACTCACCCTAGGTGGGGTTGTCTCAGGTACCTCTCTTAGCAAGAATGGGGCGGGGACCTTAATCTTAAGTGGCAATAATACCTATACAGGTAGTACCACATTCAATGCGGGTACTCTAGCAATTGATGCTGACTCAAGATTAGGTGCAGTACCGGGTTCTCCAACCACAGGTAAGCTAGTATTCAACGGCGGTACACTAGACACAACAGCAACTTTCACCCTGAATGCTAATCGTGGTATTACGTTATCTACATCAGGTAACTTCTTGGTCGATCCTGCTACCACGCTCACCTATAACGGTATTATTGCAGGAGTTGGTGCGTTTACTAAATCAGGTACTGGTACATTGGTATTAGGTGGTCCGAGTACTTATATTGGTGCAAGTAATATAAGCGCTGGTATCATTAGCCTGCAAAACGCAACTGGCCTTGGTGCTTCTCCTCTCGTGACGGTTGCAAGTGGCGCAGCTGTTGAAATTAATGGTAGTGGATTTACTATTGTTAATAATTTCAATATCGCAGGCACAGGTGTTTCTAATAACGGTGTCATTCGTAATCTCGCTAATAGCAATGATATTTTAGGTAATGTTGCGCTGTCTTCTCCTGCTACTCTGAACGTTGATGCTGGTACACTGACCTTAGATGGTGTTGTATCAGGTACTGCACTGAGTAAGAATGGTAGTGGTACTTTAGTACTTACTACAACAAACACTTATACTGGCATTACGAATGTGAATGCCGGTATCGTTACCTTACAAAATGCAGCTGGTTTTGGTAGCTCTAGTCTGGTGACTGTTGCAAGTGGGGCAGCTGTTGAAATCGATGGCAGTGGATTTAGTATTGCTAATAATTTCGATATCGCAGGCACAGGTACTTCTACTAATGGTGTGCTTCGTAATCTCGCTAATAGCAATACCATTTCGGGTACGATTGCGCTGTCTTCTCCTGCTGCTATTGGTGTAGATGCGGGTACACTCACCTTAAGTGGGGTTGTCTCAGGTACTGCACTTAGCAAAAATGGGGCTGGTACTTTAGTATTAAGTGCTAATAATACCTACACAGGTTCAACCACATTAAATGCTGGTGTATTAAGCATCGACGCAGATAGTAGACTGGGTACAGCACCGGGTTCTGCAACAGCAGGTAGTCTGGTATTTAATGGTGGTACCTTAGACACAACAGCAACTTTCACCTTAAATGCAAATCGCGGTATTGCCTTAACTGCAGCGGGTAACTTCTTAGTCGATCCTGCTACCACACTCACCTACAACGGTATTATCGCAGGATCTGGTGCGCTTAATAAATCAGGTACAGGTACATTGGTATTAGGTGGTGTCAATACTTATAGTGGTGCAACGAACGTCAGTACCGGTATCGTTAGCCTACAAAATGCAGCTGGCTTTGGTTCTTCTAGTCTCGTCACTGTATTAAGTAATGCGGCTGTTGAAATCAATGGTAGTGGATTTAGTATTGCTAATAACTTCGATATCGCAGGCACAGGTGTTTCCAATAACGGTGTGATTCGCAATCTCGCTAATAGTAATACCATCTCAGGTAATATTGCGCTGTCTTCACCTGCTGCTATCGGTGCAGATGCGGGTACACTCACTTTAAGTGGGGTTCTCTCAGGTACTGCACTGAGTAAAAATGGAGCTGGCACGCTCGTACTAAGTGGCAATAATACCTATACAGGTAGCACCACATTAAATGCCGGTGTATTAGCAATTGATGCAGATAGTAGACTGGGCACAGCACCCGGTTCTGCAACACCAAGCAGCTTGGTATTTAACGGTGGTACCTTAGACACAACAGCAACTTTCACCTTAAATGCAAATCGTGGCATTGCCTTAACTGCAGCAGGTAACTTCTTAGTCGATCCTGCTACTACACTCACCTATAACGGTATTATCGCAGGCTCTGGTGCACTCAATAAATCAGGTACCGGTACACTGGTATTAGGTGGTGTAAATACTTATAGCGGTGTCACAACAATCAATGCTGGTACTTTAGCAATTGATGCAGATAGTAGACTGGGCACAGCACCTGGTTCTGCAACCGCAGGTAGCCTGGTATTTAACGGTGGTACCTTAGACACAACAGCAACCTTCACCTTAAATGCGAATCGTGGTATTGCCTTAACTGCATCAGGTAACTTCTTAGTCGATCCTGCTACCACATTAACCTATAACGGTATTATCGCAGGCTCTGGTGCACTGAATAAATCAGGTACGGGTACATTGGCACTGGGTGGTGTCAATACCTATAGCGGTGCAACGAACGTCAGTACCGGTATTATTAGCCTACAAAATGCAGCTGGCTTTGGTTCTTCTAGCCTTGTCACTGTATTAAATAATGCAGCTGTTGAAATCAATGGCAGTGGATTTAATATCACCAATAACTTCGATA